>ENA-OQAR01000130-OQAR01000130.1-human-gut-metagenome-genome-assembly--contig:-NODE-130-length-19249-cov-2.665725_pt1 | contig 19249 bp, 31 predicted proteins | sample MGYA00242738_ERZ504533 | MGnify/ENA primary metagenome ERZ504533 (study PRJEB26092, sample SAMD00036276) | human gut metagenome | host: Homo sapiens | study: EMG produced TPA metagenomics assembly of... | reverse complement strand
CGACAGAGCAGCTGCGCTGCGATTTAGCTTTTTGTGTTTTCTGTTCTGTTGGGATTTTTGTTGTAAAAAGGGCAATGCAATGCCACAGCAGCAGGGACCGACGTGCCTACTTCTTCACATACTGCGGATACCGATATCTGTACAGACAGCTTTAACCTGTGAGTTAAAGTGAGCGAAAGCGGCCGAAGTGCCCTTTTTTTGTTGAAAGAGAAAATTTAATGAAAAATCAAACACATGGTTTTGTTTTGTTGTTCAGGATTTTCACTGTCTGTATATGATAATTTTGCAGGTACATCTCTATTGGATCATTGCATTACCTGTTTTACATTCTGTCTCCCGTCCGAGCAGCCTGGCTGCGTTAACTTTTTTGTTGGGAGTTTTTGTTGTAATTCTGTTGTAATGCAATGTGGCCGCAGCCGGAACCGGTCTGCCTTTTTTTCTGTTGGCTTTTTTGTTGGTTCTGTTGGAAACGCAGATGCCGGTAGTATATTTTCACCTCCTTGAACCGGCAGGCAGCCAATGCATTATTAAGATTTACATTTTAACTCCCGTTAAAGCAGCTCTGCTGCTTTTGTATGTTTTGATTTTGTTGTTTTATTTTGTTGAGGTTTTTTCATCGGAGATAATTTAATAAGTAAAATTTACATATCAAACATACACACTATGAAATATGCAATAAAATATATGGAATAGATTTGAAAAATTAAAGAATAAGCGGATATTTACGACTATACATCAAATTTTACGGATATTATTGAATCATTAATTATTACAATTTATTCATTAAATAATTGATATTAAATCATTGTAAACTAAAATACAAACAGATATTTTCTATAATATATAAATTAAAAACAACATTTTGGTAGAAATATATCCGAAATAATTGCAATCGAAAATGAACAAATATATAATGGATGAAAAAGCACAGAAATGGAGAGAAACAGACATAGATGTATAGAGAAGTACTTGAGTATATCCGTGAGCTTGGGGAAGAGAGAGATTTGTCACCGGACAGACAGGGAGAAGTCCGCGAATGTATGGACGGTATTGCGAAAGAAATATGCGGAATATATGGACTTACTATGGGGAAAAGTGAAAAGGGTAAAAGAGAAAAAAAAATTATTCTTTTCATGGAACTTATCAGTGTGTAGCAAGATATTTAACTGCGGACACAGAATCAGGTATATGCATTGGAATTTACGGTGAAAGAAGTCTTGAGAAGAAATCACGCTATTGTATCTGTATAGGAACGGCACATGCATTTCTGCACAGTAAGAAGGAAACAAATGAAGAAGAGAGAGAAAGACTGAAAAAAACAGAAAACAGTATTATAGTTTTATAGATATGAAACTTCGAGATGGACTGTGCTATACGTATAAAAATATGTATGGAAGCGGTGATGAAGATATAAAAACTAAGGATCCAAGAACTATTTTTGTCCACAAAGAGAAAGAACTTAAAAATAAAGATGAAAATATTATAAGAGAATTTGTAAAGGAAAAACGGATACTGTAAAAGATAATGATGATGATATTGAACCATGTTATCTGATAGAAGCAGAAACAGAAGATGGAAAACTTCGGACAGAAGAAGAGCTTAAAGCAGAGGTAATAAAGGGGGTAGGTCTTTTAATGCCATACTATAAACATATTATGGATTATCCAGAAATAGTGAAAAATATGATTCTCTACGGACCTCCTGGAACAGGAAAAACATACATAACTGCTACATATGCAGTATTGATCTGTGGCTGGTATACTCTGGATACACTGAAAAATATGAATCACAGCAAAATCATGGAAATCTATCATGAACTGGAACAGGAAGGAAGAATCGGTTTTACCACCTTCCATCAGTCTTACGGATATGAGGATTTCATAGAGGGAATCCGTCCGGTGCTGGATAAAGAAAAAACGGATGCACAGAACCAGTCTGAAGAACAAAAGTCAGAGAAATCCCGTAATCTGGAATATACCATGGAAGCGGGCGTATTCAAAGCATTTTGCGAGAAAGCAAAAGAAGAAAGCGAAAACCATACGTCTTCATTATTGATGAGATCAACAGGGGAAATATTTTCCGTATTTTCGGCGAGCTGATCACACTGATCGAGGAATCCAAAAGAAAGGGAGAAGCGGATGAGAGAAGTGTTATCCTTCCATATTCCGGGCTTCCGTTCAGTGTTCCTTCCAACGTATATATCATCGGAACGATGAATACGGCAGACCGCTCTATTGCACTTCTGGACACTGCATTACGCAGACGTTTTTCCTTTGTGGAGATGATGCCGGATACAGAGGTATTGAAGGATATAAAGATAGAAGTGCCGAAAATGCCGGATGCAGTTGATAAGAAAGCGGGCAATGCATCCACAGCTGGTGAGAAAACAGGCAATGCAGCAGGCAATGAAGGGAAAATCATCATAGATGTACAGAAACTTCTGGAAATCATCAATCAGAGGATAGAGGTTCTGTATGACCGTGAGCATACCATCGGACATGCTTATTTCTGCGGCCTTAAGGAGAATGCAACTCTGGATGGATTAAAAAATATTTTCAAAAAATCTGTACTTCCGCTGCTTCAGGAATATTTCTTTGATGATTACGAGAAGATCGCAATGGTGCTGGGTGATAATCAGAAAAGGAACCGCAATTACAAATTTATAGTAGAAGACAACGGAAAAGATATACATACCTTATTTGGAAAAGAACTGGAAACGGATATGCTAGATATGCTTCAGCATAAGAGATACATGATCAATGAGAAGGCTTTTGACTATGCAGAAAGTTATATCCAGATCTATGAACCATCCCGGAAGAATTGATGACAGAGCGTGAAACGTTATGAAAAAACGAGTAAAAACTGTAAAAGAATATGACGAGATCTGCAGTGAAAAAGCAGAAGGATATGTTTTTCTTCCGGAGAAAGATATGGATTGTCTGGTAGAATATGTGCAGACTCTGGGAAAAACTCTGAAAAAAGATGAGAAAGCTCCGGCAACGATCCAGTATAAATACAGTTATGAAAAAAAGTGTTCCATCCCGGTTGTCAAAATCCAGAAGTATGTAGGAGAGCTGGAACTGAAAAGCGGACTGCGGCTTCAGATTCTGCCAAAGATTTATTTTGGCGGCAGTGAGGATCGGACGAAACAGATCTATCTGGAGATGCTTAAGAGCACCTACAGGTTAACGGAAAAAGCGATGAACCAGATTTCTCTTGGAATGGGGGATATGGAACTGTTTGAGGCTTATATCCGGATGTATCTTGATGAGGCACAGATGCTGGTGAAACGGGGACTTCGTTCTGCATATGAAGAAAAAACGGATAACCTCAGATGCTTTCGCGGAAAGCTCCAGGTGTCAGGCCATATCGTCGAAATATCGCACATAAAGAGAGATTCTATGTGACGTATGAGGAATTTACAAAAGAACCGGCCAGAGAACCGACTGATAAAAACTACGTTAAAGAAACTGCAGAAAGTTACCACAGATGGGAAGAATAAACAGGATGCAAGAGAACTTCTTCTGTTTTTTGACGGGATACAGGAATCCGTGGATTACCGCCAGGATTTTGCACAGATAAGGATCGACCGGAATTCCAGAGAATATGAGAAGATCATGAAGTGGACGGAAGTGATCTTACTGGGAAACAGCTTCCTCAATTTTTCAGATGGGCTCAAAGCCAGATCCATATTATTTGCCATGGACGAAGTTTTTGAGAATTATGTGGCATGCCAGATTAAAAAATATTTCAGAGAAAACTGGGAGGTATCTTCCCAGGATAAAAATTATTATCTGTTTGAAAAACCACGGGATTTTCAGCTGAGACCGGATATTGTAATGAAAAAAGGGGAAGAAAAACAGAACGGTGATCCTTGATACAAAATGGAAAAAGCCTTCCTGATATGAAGAACAAAGGATGGAGTGCCTTCAACGAAAAAGCCAGAAATGATATTTATCAGATGGTTACATATGCAAGCCGTTATGAGGCAGAGGAAATCTGGCTTCTCTATCCGAAAGCAAAGTATTCATACCAGTATGAAGGAATCAGGGACCGTTTTGAAACGAAGATTTACGGTCATACACTGGTGATCCATCTGTTTTTTATTGATCTGGAAAATATGGAAGAGTCTATGAAACGTTTATCTCAGGGACTTGAAAGCAAAATGGCCGGGGAGGTGAAGAAGTATGAGTGAACAGGCAGCCGGAAATTTTATTTCAGTTTCAGAGAGACTGAACAGTTTAAACCGGCCAGTGGAAGAAGAACCGTAAAGCATTATCCTACCGGTATCAAAAGCTGGATCAGATGCTTGGCGGCGGACTTTATGCAGGTCTTACTTTTCTTTGGCGCAAGACCGGGAATGGGAAAGAGTACCTTTGCGTTGCAGATTGCTTCGGAAATTGCAGCGGCTGGGTCACCGGTACTGTTTTATTCTCTGGAAATGCCATCGGTCCGTATGGAGGCAAAAATATTAAACCGTGCCATTCATATGCGATATCCGAACAGCTCCCTGACCGCAGACTGGTTTTTAAGGGAAGAAAACAATACAGGAAAACAGAAAGACTGGAAGCTGGTAGAAAAGGTGGGAAAAGAGATCAGCGGCAGTTTTGACAAGATGTACATAAAAAGAGCGTAAAAAGCTTTCTGTTTCGGGTCGGGATATCGTTCAGGATGTGGAAATGTTCATGAACGAAAAAGAAAGAAAAGCCGGTAGTTTTTTGTAGATTATCTGCAGATCCTTTCTTCCTGCACTGGAAACAGGAACGCTACAGAACGGCAGAAAAATGACGAGAATATCAATGAGCTCAGCGGCCTTTCCAACAAGTATGATCTGGCGGTTTTTGTGATCAGTTCCCTGAACAGAGAGTCTTACCGGGAGGAACAGCGATCTCTGAGAATGGATTCTTTTAAGGAGACGGGAGGAATCGAGTACTCTGCAAGCGTGATCCTGGGACTTCAGCCAAGAAATATCCGACAGCCCAAATTTAATTACGAACAGGAAATGTCGAAAGAGGTCCGGGAGCAGGAGATTGTTTTTTGAAACAGAGATATGGCATATCAGGAATGAAGGCGAATGTGAGTGTGGATTTCCATGCGGCGAAGGACCTTTATACAGAAAAAGGAGCGTCCGGAAAAAAATCAGCCCCAAAATGTTTCACGTGAAACAAAAACGGATAAGAAAAAATACGGAGAATGCAAATGCTTTACCGAAAAAGAGCGGGAGCGCTTCAGAAGCCGCAGTACCGCAGGATGTGAAAGTCAATGCAGATTCACTGAAAAACACAGAAACACAAGCTCCGGAAGCAGAACGCCCACAAACTCAAAATACAAATCTGGAATATCCGGATGATCCGAGAGCACGTCTGGCAGAAGAATTTCGAAGTCTCCTGTAATATTCCGGGAATCGCAACAGAAGAGAGGAAAGAATAACCATGAAAATACCTGATAATATTTACATGAACATATGCAAAGTATTTCAGGAAATATACAAAAATAAATTTGAACTGAATGAGCTGAATATTGCAGAGGTAGGCAGCCGCGGAAAAAATATGACATGCAGATACCGCATTACCGTTCCGGAAGAAATGGAGAGCGTGACATTTTCCTACTATGACGCGGTTGTTTATGATGCGGTCTACACCCTGTACAGAGCAAACTGTTCCAAATTTGCGCTGACAGATTTACTCCGGGTAATGTCCGGAGACGAGAAGGTACGTTTTTACAGCACAAAAGGCAGGATACAGAAAAGAGAGCAGAGGCTTCGGGATTCCCTGGAAAAACCTTCGGAATACTACCATCGCCATTGACTACAGTGAAGAGGTACAGATGCGGGAGCTGAAAGATGACAAAGGGAAGCCACTGGAAGGTTTTGTGGCAGATTATCTGCTTCCTGTAGCAGTGGAAAAAACGGGAAAGCATACTGGTTTCTGGAAGGTAGAGAGCTCCCGGTCTATAAATATGCGGAAGATATCGGACAGATGATCAGCGTGCCCCGGGAACTGCTTGATCCGGCAGCTCTCCTTAAAACAATGTTTCCGGATCAGGAATTTCAGGACAGTGAAGAAGGGAAAAAAACTTCTGGAGAATGTAAAGTTTTCAAGTACAGATGAGATGATACTCCTGAAAAGGATCCTGATCCAGCGTCTTGAGATCATGAGAAATTCCAGAAACAATGCAGACGGCCGGCGAATTCGCTACTATGCCATGAAAGCAGATGAGGGAATCCTGCCCATGGCAGATATCCGCAGAGAAAATTTTGAGCAGGATATCCGGTTGTCAGCGACAGGGGAAAAGTACGGTTCGAGAGCCGGGGCTGGAAGAATAAAGTACATGCGGTAAACAAAAAACTGTGTGCGATCCTGGATATCTACAAAAAATGCGGTTATGTGACAGAATATGAGCTTTTACGAAATGAACCGAGATCTCTGGTGAGAGGGTTGGAGGATCCTGGGAGAGATCAAAAAGGTTGAAATCAGAAAAACCGGGAAACGGAAACATCTGCGGAAAAAACTGCAGAACAGAAATGATTTGTGATATAATCTCCACAGCAAACAAAAGAAAGGAGAAGGGAAAGGGCGGAGTGTGTAAGGGAAAACACTCCGGAGAGTAACTGACAACAGTATAAGATAAACGAAGGAGAAAAAATGAGCGAAAAAACAAACCCCAGGTAACTGCGCAGATGACGATTATTCCATGGAAGCAGTGCCGGAAAGTGCGAGAAAAGGGTTCCGCAGCATGTTTTTTGTAATGCTGGGATTTACTTTCTTTTCCGCAAGTATGAGTGTCGGCGCGAAACTTGGAAACGGACTGGATCTGAACGGGTTTGCGGCAGCCTGCGTCATTGGTGGCGTGATCCTGTCCGCATACTGCGGAATTCTCGCGTATATCGGCTCTGATACAGGAATGAGCATGGATCTTCTGTGCAGAAGAGCTTTTGGAAAAAAAGGTTCTTATCTTTCCTCACTGGTACTTGGCCTCACACAGATCGGATGGTTTGGTGTCGGTGTTGCCATGTTTTCCATTCCAACTGCAGAATTACTGGGAATCAATAAATGGGTTCTGACGATCGTGGCAGGTCTTCTGATGACCATTACTGCAGCAACAGGAATGAAAGCGCTGGAGATTGTAAGTACGATTTCCGTACCGCTGATTGTGATCCTGGGGGTATATTCCATGGTAACAGCGGCAGCAGACGGCGGTGCCTGGCGGCAGTATTTAATCAGTCTGCAGGATCAATTACTTTATTTACCGGTGTGGGATATGTAATCGGGTCTTTTTATTTCCGGTGGTACGGCAACCCCGAATTTTATCCGTTTTGCGAAGAATAATAAAGTTGCCGTATGGACAACCGTGATCGCATTTTTCCTTGGAAATACCCTGATGTTCTGTTTCGGAGCTATCGGCGGCGCGTTTACAGGAAAAGATGATATCTTTTATGTTATGATTGCACAGGGCCTTGCGATTCCGGCAATTATCGTGCTGGGAGCCAATATCTGGACAACCAACAACAATGCACTGTACACCGGCGGTCTTGCAATCTCGAACATCACCAATGCAAGAATGAAGATCGCTACCTGTATTTCCGGTGTGATCGGTACAGCACTTGCGATCTGGTTATACTATAACTTCACAGGATGGCTGAATATCCTCAACTGTGCCCTGCCACCTATCGGCATCACAGTAATTCTGGACTTCTTCCTCCGACGTGACAAATATAAAGAAAAAAATGTACCGCTGCAGACAGCCAACTGGTTTAATCTGGCAGGTGTTGTGGCAGGTGCGGTGGCAGCCAACCTGATCCATGCAGGAATTGCGGCAGTAAATGCATGGTAGTGGCAGCAGTGTTCTATCTGATCGGATTTGCGGCAACAAAACAGAAATAATCCTCAAAAACAGGCGAATGTATCTTTTTGAAAACATCTATTGAAATGTAAACATGCACTATAGTAACAACGTAGATACTATAGTGCATGTTTTTTGCTGCTCTGCATTCAACACAGAGCAGCAGTCAGGAGCAGAAATGCAGAAAATAGAATACGATAAAGTACGACAATTGGATAAAATCGTATTCCTTGCGCTGGGGCTTATTCTGGTAGCTTTGGTTATTCAGATGGCGATTCTGAACTGGATCAATAACAGGAATATATCGAAAATGTCAGAGGTATTGCTGGATCGTGTAGTCAACGTGATTGAGAAGAATGAACAAGACGAGAAGGATATGATAGCTTCTCTGAAAGAGGACTATATTGTGCGTGCAAGGCAGTGGCCTATATTATCAATGCGAATCCGGAAGCAGAGAAAGATGTGGACGAACTGAAAAAAGATCGCCAAACTTATGGCAGTAGATGAGATTCATCTGCTTGATGCTACTGGAAAGATCTACAGTGGAACCATACCGGAATATTACGGATACAGTTTTGATTCCGGAGAGCAGATGGAATATTTCAAACCAATGCTGGAAGATAAAACTCTTACCATGTGTCAGGATGTCACGCCGAATACCTCCGAGGGAAAAAAGATCATGTATGCCATTACCTGGGATGAAACCGGTACCCGTATGATCCAGGTTGGGATTGAACCGGTGCGGCTTCTGAATGAGGTGAAGCAGAATGAAATGTCTTCTGTTGTAACAAATATGCCGGTATACGAGGGAATCCGTATTTTTGTGGCAGATAAAGAATCCGGAAAGATTTATGGAGCGACAGATTCTTCTGATATCGGGAAAAAACTGGATGATATCGGCATAACAAAAAGGGTGATGAGGAAGGTAAAATATTCACTGGTATCAATGAGATCGATGGTGAAAATTATCGCTGTTCTTTTTATATCACAGGAGATTATGCGGTGGGAGTTGCCTGCTCCAATTCTTCCAATGCGGAAAGTAATGCCATTGCGCTGCTGATCGTCGGGATTTATCTTACGCTGGCAGCAGTGGGAATTATTTATATGTATGTAAAGGTTAACAAGGCAAAAATCGATGAACTGACCGGCTGTTTGAATCGAAGAGCCTACAAGGATGACCTGAGCGGAATCTCTCTTGCATCGGAGTTTGTTTATGCAGCTCTGGATGTAAACGGGTTAAAAGGTGTGAATGATACATTGGGGCATAACGCAGGTGATGAGCTGATCCACGGTGCGGCGGAATGCATGAAGCAGTGTTTTGGAAGCTATGGAAAGGTTTATCGGATTGGCGGAGATGAATTTGTCAGTATCATTTTTGTAGATGAAAGTGAACTCAAAAAAATAAGAGAAGACTTTGACGAAGTGATAAGCCACTGGTCAGGGGCAATGGTCAATAAAATATCCATATCCTGCGGATATGTTTACAGCAGGGAAAAGAACTGGGAATCTTTCGAAGAAATTGCCAGTGAAGCAGACATTCGAATGTATGAAGCAAAAGAAAAATATTATAGCGTAGAAGGCAGAGACAGAAGAAAATAAAAATACCGGCAGGTGAATGAGTACATAAAAAACTCATTTATCTGCCGGTATTTTGTTATTAAGGCTGTTTTTCGTCGATCATGGAGAGATATTCATAAATCGGATGAAAATCGCGGTCGCTGCACTGGCGGTAATATTGCAGGAAGATCCTTTCCATGATATTGGGAATCTGTGTTTCAATCGGCTCGAACAATATGATCAGATATTGCATGGAACTGTAGCGGGTACAGATATCCACGCGGCGGATTTTTTCACAGATGGCCTGCTCCATGCATTTCAGAGCGTGCTCAATGGCTTCGATGTTAGGCAAGGTATCAATGACTGTCTCCATGGTAACCATGACGAGGTAACAGCGGCAGTTACTGCGGTTGACAAGCTGGCTCATGTATTCATAATGGCGGGCAAAATCACGGTAATTCAGATCAAGTGCACCACGGTAGCTGCCACTTTCACGGAGAGAGTTCGCGATCAGCTTCAGATCTTTTCCAACGCTTGAGCTGGAAAGATCTCTGCGGTCCATCTGCTGATAGAAGAAAAACTGATTTTTACCATTTTGTTTTACGTAGTACAGTGTCTTATCTGCCTTTAGGTAGCAGCTTTCGAAGGAGTCCTCACAGGTGCACATGCAAAGGCCGGCAGAAAGTGTTGCGCACTGGATTTCCACATCGTTTTTGATAATGGAATGAAATTCCTGAAAAAGTTTGTGCATCTGTTCTGCAACTGCTTCATGAGAAACATCCGGCATGAAAATGAGAAATTCATCTCCGCCAAGACGGCTGGCAATGCCATGTCCTGTGTACTTGGCGAGCATATTGCCCAGAAGTTTCAGTGCCCGGTCTCCGGCGGTGTGGCCATAAATGTCATTGATCCGTTTGAGATTATCCATATCAAGGAAGATCAGGCAACCATTATGTTCCTGCATAAGTTCCGCGGCGAGACGTTCACCGAGGCTCCGCATGGGAAGCCCTGTGAGAAAATCGTAATTCTTGGTATCGGCCTGTGCCTTGATAGTAGTTACTACATCAGAGATGAACTTGCTGACGGTAAGCTGCATATCAGGAAAATTGTAGGAATCCGTATCTTCTGAATCGGAATCCCATTTTGGCAGCCGGTTTTCATCCATCAGTTTCAGGAATATATCGGTGATTTCAGGATCAAACTGAAGACCGCGGTTTTTGCGGATCTCTTCGTAAATGACATCACGGGAAAGTGCACTGCGGTAAATACGCCGGGAACTCATAGCGTCATAGCTGTCAGCCATGGCAACGATCCGTGCGTGAACAGGAATCTCTTTTCCGGCAAGTCCATCAGGATATCCATTGCCATCGTAACGTTCGTGATGGCCGCGGGTAACTTCGAGAACATGGGGAAGAAGAGTAACGTCTTTCAGGATCTCAGCACCAATAACAGGGTGCTTCTTAATAAGGCTGTATTCGTCATCTGTAAGCCGGGATGGTTTATTCAGGATTGAATCCGGAATACCGATCTTGCCGATATCATGTAAAAGTGCAGAATGTTTCAGTACCTGTATCTCTTCCGGTGACCAACCCAGTTCAGAGGCGATCAGTGCGGCGTATTCAGCAACCCGGTAAGAATGTCCACGGGTGTACTCATCTTTGGCTTCAATGGTTGTGGAGAGTGTCTGCATCATCTGAAGAGACATTTTTTCGGTTTGTTTTCGCCTTTTTTCAAGTTCGATCTGATGTCGCTGGATTTCTGTATCCTGGACATTTTTTTAAGGTTCTTATAATGTTGACAAAAAGCAGGATCAGCATTCCGATTCCCATAAAAAATTCCGGACAGGGATGTTACAAAATATACGGAGATCCCTTCAACGCAGGTACATATGATGGAGGTAAGCAGACCTAGCAGAAGAATACGGTCTGCCTTATTCTGCCCGGCCCGTATATATTGAAAAAGATGTATAAATATAAGGATAAGTGTAAATGCAAGGAGCAGCTGCCCAACGGGAAGCGTTTCCATATAATCTGCTTTTTTTCGTTACAGCCAGAACAGAACAGGCTGCAAAAATTGGCAAGTGCGATCCAGCCGAGACATGCGTAAGAACGGTGGTGCTGCTCTTTCTGTATGCTGTCCGCATAAAGGATGATCGGAAGCGGGCTTAACAGGATCATAACGAAACACAGAGATCCCAGGGCGGAAGCGTTGGGAACCAGGAGCTGACGCATTTTTGATTCTCCAAGCATCCATATGCACCCATGACCATACACCATCCCAGATATTCATATCAATCTTTTTTGTATACCATTCCAAGGGCAAAGCTGAACAGAATGGAAATAATCCCGGAAAACAGAATAAAAAAGGCAATACCGGTGGACAATCCATATTCAGCGAAAATGGAAAGCCAGATATCGGATTTATTTCCACAGTAAATGGTATTTACAACCCCGGAATAATTGGAAGTATATGTAGTCAGCTCAATGCGGAGCTGTTTTCCGGCATCGCTGGAAGAAACCGGACAGAATATATAACGGCTGGCAGAATTTTTGCCGGCCAGCCGGGTTTCACGTGTACTGTAACTGGTGCGGAGTTCATTATTAATATAGACGTTTACATCCTGCAGGGAAGAACGGATGGCGATGTCCGTTTCCTGGAGAGTGTCCGGAAGCTGTGAGATGAGGACCATTGTTTCACCGGCAGGAACTTTGTATTTTCCGGGAACAGTAATTTTCTCGGAAGTTCCGTCAGATTTCTGCCAGATAAAGGTACCGGAATAAATAACGGGACCGGAAGACATTTCCTGAGAACGCTCATCTGCACCAAAAAACTGCATGAAAAGGAACCAGCCCAAAATGGCGATCATCAGGATATAAAAAGGTATCGTTTTCCTCTGTCGAGGGTAAAGGCTTTTTCTTTCATAGGATATCCTCCTTGCGTCTGGGAGTTCAAAGTATGAGGGATAGTCACCTAATTATAGCTTTATTATAACAGAAGAAGTATTATAGCGGTTGTAATATTTGAGGTTTCGTAGTGAACTACTCGGCAACTGAGTTACCTGAGCATCTGAGCAAGGCGCGTCAGCGCCTTGTTCTCAGGGTGCGTCCATAACACCACTACTGCTTGCTTTTCAGCTATACAGCTACTTTTATTATTTCTGGATTTTTCAGTCCCTTTACGGACAGTTCCTTTTGTTCTCCGGTTACGGAAAGATATTTCCTCAGGATATTAAACGCCCCTACTGCATCCGCATTGTAAGTTTCCGTATTGTCTCTGTACAGCCCTCTTTTTTTTCGATTTGATGGGGCTGCATATTTTTTTGTAACTTCCGGTGACAACGGACTGCACTGACTGGTATACGCTTCTTTCTGTTTTACAAAACATATCCCATACATCTTTAATTTATATTCCAGCATAATATAAATCCTGTTATATGGAAGTCCATGGAATTTCTGGTTTGTCATATGGCCCATGTCCTTATTTTTCCTGATATTTCCGATATCTCCCACAATCACGCAGGTGATCCCCCTGTTTTTTACAGTACTCAGTAAGATACATTGTGATCTTGTGAAGATAATCGGTTACCGCATCCTGTTTTTTCTTATAAAGACGCTGGATATGTTTGGAAGACCGTGGATACTTTATCCCTTTTGCTGACTGCTGTCCATACCATACAGACTGTATCCGGGCAACCTCCTTATGAAAATATCTCTCCAGCGCAAGATATTTTCTCCCCAGGATAAAAGTCTTTCCGTTTCCGGAATCATAACAGGTCATAAGATTATGAAGTCCCAGGTCTATCGCCAGGTAATGGCCTTTATCCGGAAGTATTTCCGGGTCTGGGATCTCATAAACAACAATGATCCTGCTGGTCCCTTTCTCCGGTGGATAGATACGGATCTGCTTGATCTGGTCCATGCTCCTGAAGATCTTATTTTCAAGATAGAGAAATTTTTCATGGATACCAAATGTTTTTTCCATATATATCTTCAACGCTTTGGGAAGTGACAGGCGTACGCTTCCGGAACCTTGTTCATGAACGATCCCCATCTGCATATAGGCGACAGGAATATTTTCTTTTTTAAAACGTGGCGGCTTTGGTGCCTGTATGCCCCCGGATTTTTCAAGGCATAGAAAGACTTCCACGCCTTATCCAGCTGCTTGCAGACTTCCTGTGCGGTCTGGGCTGGAAGCTGTTTATACCACAGTTCGTTCTTATGTACTTTTTTCTGATAATACCAGTCCGGATATTGTTCCAATCCCAGTTCTTTATAATGATATCTTTCGTAATTACAGACATTCCAGAGCTTGGATGCCGCATAACACATGTGCCCTATAAAATTGCCTGATCCTCTGTAAATTTTATGCTTGATCTACGTGAAAGCAGCATTTTCCCACTCCGTTCTTAATATGACTTACTCTGATGTTCTATATACCTGCGTATATTTTCCTCCGAAACAGATCCGATCGTTTCCACATAATAGGAATGGTTCCACAGCTCTCCTTTCCACAGCTGGTTTCTTATCTCAGGAAAAACGTTCGAACAGTTTTCTCCCTGTGATCCCTTTCAGATATTTAACAATCGCAGTGATCGATAATTTAGGTGGCGCTGACACAAAACAATGGACATGATCTCCCTCACCACATTCAAACAGATGGACTGTAAAGCCCTTGTCAGCAGCGATCTGCTGTACCAGCTCTTTTAAATATGCCTCGATCTCCGCATTTAATATCTTTCGTCTATATTTAACAGACCACACCATATGGTAATTGATATTACATACACAAGTACGGTAATGTATTAGATTTTCTTTCATACATATAGTATATCACATAGTCACAAAAGCATCAATAAAAACCGAACATATTTTTCTTTTTTTGTTCAGGCTGACTACAGCCATTTATCCTGTGCAGACATGCACGATATGGCGCTTTCATCTCGGCAATTGAATTACCGAGGATTCCCGCTTATCGTCCTAAAATAGTAAATAAGGTATAAATTGCCGTATAAACGGCAGAAAATGCACTATGACATAATTAAATGCACATAAGCACCCCCTGTTTTAACCGAATCAAGTAAGTCCCCTGCTTCAATTGCGAAAAGCAATAAGCAGTGAGTGGGGATTTGCACAAAACTGCAGGACAGGGGATGTGACTGTGTTTATGAGCATGTAGCATAGCGGAATGGAATGTCCGCTTTATGAGGGATTATGGAGTGAATTATAGCTATGATATATGCGGTTTTACTATGCAATAAAGAATGGAACATCGTGAAAATAAAGCAAAACGTATCGGGGCTGTCTTTGAAACCGGGTGACTGTCTGGCGGATGTGGTGCAGGATGCAGATGAGCTTACAGAAAACGATGAGAAGCAGTATTCGCTGTTTCTGACATTCAGAGAAAACGGGATGACATTATCAACTCTTGTACGGAGCTTTCAGGAGGGGAATCTGGTCATCCTTTCTCATGTCCGGAGTGATGCGGATTTTGTAGAATTTAATAATGAATACCTGGATTTTGTGGAATGGGTGGAGAATCATAGAGAAATCTTGAAATGGCACTGGAAGAAAATAAAAAGATAAACCGGAAAATATCCGAAGCCAGACAGGCTGCAGAACAGGCGAGCCGGTCAAAAACGCAGTTTCTGGCAAATATGAGTCATGATATCCGGACTCCGATGAATGCAATTGTTGGATTAACGAAACTTATGCAGTATAGTCTGAATGATCCGGAAACTCTGGACAGTTACATTCAGAAGTTACAGTCTTCCAGCGAGTATCTGCTTGGACTGATCAATGATATTCTGGATCTGAGCAAGATTGAGAGTGGTTTCATAGAATTAAAAAAAAGAGTCTATGAATCTCAGAAAAAGTGGCGGAACAGATTGCCGCGATCATTCGCCCGAATGTACTGTCCGGTGGAAAGAAGTTCAGGATTTCTGAGGAGTCTTTCTGCCATGAGCATGTGCTGGGAGATTCGATCCGTATTCGTCAGGTATTGATGAATTTTATTATCAAAATGCTGTGAAAATATACACCGGAAGGCGGAGAGATCAGCCTGCGTGTGGAAGAATTATCCAGTGATAAAAAAATATGCGAAATACAGATTTACAGTGGAAGATACCGGAATAGGAATGACAGAAGAGTTTTTGCAGCATATTTTTGAGCCTTTTGCACGAGCTGAAATGCTGGAAAGGGAGATTCAGGGGACCGGTCTTGGAATGGCGATCACGAAGAGTATTGTAGATTCCATGAGGGGAACCATAGAGGTCTATAGCACCATAGGAAAAGGCAGCCGGGAACGAAGCAGAAGACAGTATGGAAGAAACAAAAGGTTCGATCCTCAATGGCATGCATTTTCTCTGTGCGGAAGATAATGATCTGAATGCGGAAATCCTGAGGTCCATGTTGGATCTGAAGGGAGCGTCCTGTGTGATCTGCTCCAATGGCAAACAGGTTGTGGAGGCTTTTGAGGAGTCAGAACCAGATCAGTATGATGCAGTTCTGATGGATGTGCAGATGCCGGTAATGAATGGTTATGAAGCGTCCAGAAGGATCCGCACCAGCAGGAGACCTTTTGGAAAAACGATTCCGATCATTGCGCTGACTGCCAATGCTTTTGCGGAAGATATTGTCCGATCATCGGAAGCGGGAATGGATGCTCATATTACAAAGCCAATTGATGAGAATAAATTAAAAGAGTGTATGCTGCGGCTGCTTGCAAGTCGATGAGATACCTGGAAAAATATAATGTTTCACGTGAACATACGAAGAAGTCCGGAGAATCCGGGCTTTTTTTGAGAAAAGTGTGAAGTGAACAGGAACGATTGTGGCTATGAGTGAGCTGCAAAACGGAATAAGAATGTCCGGTTTATATATAGATGTGGTATAATGCAGGTAGTGACTGCGGAGTAAAAATCATATATCTTTGCAGAATGGGAGGTAACATGAATATACAGATTTTTGGAACAAAAAAGAACTTTGACAGTAAGAAAGCAGAGCGTTATTTCAAGGAGCGCGGAATCAAATATCAGTTTGTCGATATGAAAGAAAAAAGGCCTGAGCAAAGGAGAATTTACCTCGGTGTGTCAGGCAGTGGGCGGATATGAGAAGCTGATCGATGAGAAATGTAAAGACAGGGATCTTCTGGCTCTGATCAAATATATTGCGGAGGAAGACCGTGCAGAGAAAATCCTGGAAAATCAGAAAGTTCTGAAGCTTCCGATTGTCAGAAACGGCAAACAGGCAACAGTCGGCTATGAACCGGATATCTGGAAAAACTGGAAATAAAAGATTACCGGACATTTTGCAGAAAGCAAAAATAAATAAAATCGAAAGAGAGGAATACCCATGAGTAAAATTGTAAATATCACATCAAAAGAAGATAAGGATCAGAAACTGCAGGATATTGCGAATTCACTGCAGGAACTGAAAGATGTTATGGCTGAGGTGATCGAGGCATATGAAGAAGACAATGCAGACAGTCGAAAAATGGATACGCTGACAGAAGCACTGGATGCGCTGGAGGATGCCTATGAGGCAGTCAGTGATGTGCTGCTGGAGGAATTATAAAATATAAACGTAAGGATGCAGATCACAGATGAATTCTATTGTATTCATGAGCATGTAGTGAGCATAGTGAAATATTTGTTTTGCGGCAGATTTCGGAAGGAGGAAGCGAAATGGAAACTATGATCCAGACAGTAATGGGGGATATCACAAAGGTTACAGATGTGGAAGCTATTGTTAATGCGGCAAATAACAGTCTGCTTGGCGGAGGCGGTGTAGATGGCGCGATTCACCGGGCAGCAGGTCCTGGATTACTGGAAGAGTGCCGTACTTTACATGGGTGTGAAACAGGCGAAGCGAAGATCACAGGGGGCTTATGATTTGCCATGCAAGTATGTGATCCATACAGTAGGGCCAATCTGGTGGGGCGGTCTTCGGGGAGAAGCAGAGGCGTTAAAAAAATGCGTATTATAATTCACTCCAGGTAGCAGTGGAGCACGGAATCAGAAGCATTGCTTTTCCATCCATTTCCACAGGGGTTTATCATTATCCGCTGGAAAAAGCAGCGTGTATTGCTGTGCAGACAGTAAAGGAATTCTGTGAAACACATTCCGGAAAGATTGAGGTTGTCCGGTTTGTATTGTTTGGGTGGCGTACATTAAAAGTATACGAAAAAGCAGTAGAGGAAATCTGGAGGGAAGTATAAAGCATGCAGTATAAAGTGCTGAAAATCGAAGAAGACATCGATTTTGGCTGCGAAGAACGCCAGCCAGGGGAAAAACTTATGTCCGTTGTTCTGCTGGAGAGAGAAGATGGATGTGAAATGAGTCTGAGACATGATGACGGGCTCTTATATGAAAGAGATATCAATGAGGGAGATATGGTTACACTGGATGAGAACCGTGAATTGTGGAAGGCGTAGAGCTATGTAGTGAAGAGGATATTTTTATCCGCTGGATTAAAATTTCACGGCTTTTACCGAAGTGATCAGGGTGAAAACATTTGCAAAAAATGTTTTCAGATATTCTTGACAGCTTCAGTAGGAAAAAGTAAAGTATAACGTGGAAATTGCTGAAAGGAAATATCTGAGATATGAAGAAAAAAGCATTTAAGGCAGCCTTTCCGTATACTTTGCCTATCTGCGTGGGGTTCCTTTTTCTGGGAATGTCTTATGGTTTTATGATGCGAAGCAAGGGATTTTCCTTTGTATATCCATTATGTATGAGCTTTTTTATCTATGCGGGGTCCATGGAATTTGTTACGGCAAATCTGCTTTTGTCAGCATTTAATCCGGTGTATGCGTTCTTTCTGACACTGATGGTAAATGCAAGACATCTGTTTTACGGAATTTCCATGCTGGAGAAATATAAGAATACAGGATGGAAGAAGTTTTATCTTATTTTTGGAATGTGTGACGAGTCATTTACAGTCAACTGTACCGTAGATCCTCCGGAAGATGTGGACAGAGGATGGTTTATGTTCTTTGTAAATGCGCTGAATCAGTTTTACTGGGTGACAGGAGCTACAGCAGGAGCACTTCTGGGATATGTGATCCATTTCAATACAAAAGGTATTGATTTTGTTATGACAGCATTGTTTGTGGTAATGTTTATCAATCAGTGGGAAGAGGCAGAGGATCACAAACCGGCGCTGATCGGAGTTGGATGCTCAGTGATCTGCCTGGTGATTTTTGGAAGCGGGAATTTTTATTCTTCCGGCTATGGCATCGATTATCTTATGTTTCCTGGGAATGAAACGATATCATGCGAGACAGCAAAAAGAGAGGATACAGGGATCAGAAGAATCTCCATCATAGAGAAGAATTCGAATGTAAAGATCCGGGCGTAGCAGGGCAGGAGGAAGAAAAAAATGAGATGACAATAACACAGCAGATTATTACCGTTGCAGTAGTGGTGCTGGGAACGATGACAACACGTTTTCTGCCCTTCCTTATTTTCCCGGAGGGAAAAGAACCACCGGCTGTGATCACATATCTGGGGACAGTGCTGCCGTATGCAGTGATCGGACTGCTGGTGGTGTACTGCCTGAAAGATGTTCCGGGAAGCGGCCATTATGGGATACCGGAACTGATTGCCATTTGTTTATCGTGGCACTGCATAAATGGAAAAAAAAGCACTCTGCTCAGTATAGGCGGCGGTACGGTGCTTTATATGGTACTGGTGCAGACGATATTCGGGTGATCGGAATACGCAGAAAATTATAATGATGATAAGACATGAGGTAATGTATGGAGAATATGTTATCGCATGTCTTTTGTTTGTGGGTGGGGACTTGCTTGTATCAGGAGGAGTGCAAGCAAGTCCTGATAAACTGCGGAGCAG
>ENA-OQAR01000129-OQAR01000129.1-human-gut-metagenome-genome-assembly--contig:-NODE-129-length-19364-cov-6.375474_pt1 | contig 19364 bp, 21 predicted proteins | sample MGYA00242738_ERZ504533 | MGnify/ENA primary metagenome ERZ504533 (study PRJEB26092, sample SAMD00036276) | human gut metagenome | host: Homo sapiens | study: EMG produced TPA metagenomics assembly of... | reverse complement strand
TTTTGCCCCCGAAGCACGATGCGGGTACCGCAACCCGACATTATCGAGCATTTTGGCAACGCAGATGCCGTGCCGCAGCCGCCGGAGCGGTGCTTGAGCCGTTAGGCGGGAATTGTGCGGTATTGCCCTAAATGAGTAACACAACAAGACGGGAAGGAGGCGAAGCCCTTGAACCGTGAAGAAAAAGAGCGGCTGGAACGCCGCCGCCGTATGTTGGCGCGGGAACGGGGCGAAGCCCCGCCAACCCCGCCGCCTGCCTCCAAACAGCAGCCGGAACGGGAACGCCCAGCGCCGGAGCGCAGCGCACCCAGCACCCTGCCGCCCAAAGAGCAGGGCGCAACTGCGGCACCGGCGGCAACGCTGCGGCCCATCAGCCCTATTCTGCGCCGCCGCCAGCGCCGCAGGCGCATTGCCGTTGTTCTGGTGGTGCTGATTATTGCCGCCATTATGGCGGTGGGCAGCGGCCTGCTGGGTACATCCATTGCCATGCTGGGGGATATGACGGATTCTATCTCGCTGTATCTCAACCGCGCCGGGGCGGGTTGGCCCGCCAACACCGGCATCCGCACGCCGACCCAGGTGGAACCCTGGCGGGCGGTTTTGTGGAGATGGATAATGAGGATGTGGCGGTCTATTCCGCTTACGGCGCAAAGATCCGCACCATCCAGCCCGGCTATGCCCGCCCGGCGCTGGCCGTTGGCAACACCCGCTTTGTACTGTATAACCGCGCGGGCAAGGAGCTGACGGTGCAGAGCCGCACCCGCCAGCTGTACGCCAAAAGCTTTAATAACGCCATTATGCTGTGCGAAATGGCGCAGAACGGCACCCTGGCCGTGGTGACGGAGTCTGACCGCTATGCGGCAGAAGTGATGGTGTACGATGCTTCTTTCAGCGGGGACCCCTTTACCTGGAAGCTGACCAGCACCGACGGCACCCCCATTGCATTGTCTTTTGCCACGGATAACCACCGCTTTGCCGCGGCAACGGTGGCCGCGAGGGACGGCCAGCTGCGCACTACTGTGCGCATGATGAACACCAATTCGGATACTGCCGGGCCGTTTTTATGTGGCGGATACCGGCAGCGTGATCCTGAAGCTGAAATGGATCAGCAGCAGCCGCGTGCTGGCTGTTTTTGATACCTATGCCGCCATCATCAACGTGAGCGATGGCACCGAGAGTGCCCGCTATGATTATGGCGGGGCCACCCTGCAAAACGTGTCCATCAGCGGGCGCAGCACGGCGCTGCTGCTGGCGGTGCGCGGCGGCGATACCCTGGTCACGCTGGATGATTCGCTCAACCAGCTGGCGAGCGTTGCCGCCGGGCAGGCCAAAAGCGTCAGCAGTACCGCAACGGCGGTCTATCTGCTGACAGCGTCCGGCGTGGAAAGCTATGGCTATGACGGCACCCATAATTGGAGCCGGGATTATGGTGCGGCACCGCAGGCGGTCATCAACGCCCGCGAAACACTGGTATTTATTTCCGGCACGGTAGAGGTTCTGAATGCGCCGCACGAATGATGCTGTGCGGCATGGGAAAGTATGGTAGAGTTATGACACAGTATATTGGCATTGTTTATGATGTGATTTTTCTTTTGCTGGTGCTGGGCGCGGCCGAAGCCGGCCGCCGCCGCGGTTTTGCCTCCGGACTGGTGAGCTTTATCGGCTCCGTGGCGGGCATTATCGGCGCACTTACGGCACCCGCGTTTGGGCCGGCGGCATTTATGATAAATATGTTGCCAGCCACGTTACCGATGTTGTGGCTGACACGCTGGAAAAGACCGGCGGAGATCTGGCCCAGGCAATCCATGCGCTGACCTTTCTGCCGCAGTCGATCCAGCAAAAGCTGATCGATACCGTCAGTGCGGCGTCCAGCAATGCGGTGCCGCAGGTGGTCAATGCGCTGGAACCGCTGTTTCTGCCGGTTATTCAGGCCGTTGTGTTTTTGTCGGTCTGGATCGTGGTGCGGGTGCTCTGCCGGATGCTGGGGCGGGTGCTGCGCGGCATCAACGCCATCCCGCTCATCGGTGGACTGAATCGCATTTTGGGCTTTGCGTTCGGCTTTGTCAGCGGTTTGCTGAACTGCTGGATCTGGTCCATTCTGCTGTGGGTGGCGGCAAACCTGACCGGCGGCAAGCTGGAATTTTTGACCACAGCCACCCTGAACCGAAGCGTGATCTATGGACTTTTGGCAAACCTGAACCCGTTTTTGACCCGCTATTGATTAACAATATCTGAACATTCCCCCCCGCCCCTCTTGCAAATATCAGTGGGGTGGGGGATAATAGTACATGGGAAAAGTTCTGAAAACGCATGTTGTGTGCGCGTTTCGGCATTCCCGATCCAATCGAATACCCCATAGAGAGGTGAACCATATGTTATGTACCCGCTGTAAAAAAAGACAGGCGGTTGTGTTTGTGCAGCGGCTGGAAAACGGCAAACCGGTGCAGGAAGGCTACTGCCTGACCTGCGCGCGGGAGCTGCATATTCAGCCTGTGGATGATTTGATGAAGCGGTTTAATATGACCGATGACCAGCTGGCCAGCATGGAAGAGCACATGGCCGACCTGATGCAGCAAGCGCAGGAAAGCGGCGCCATGATGCCCATGATGGACGGCGATATGCAGAACCCCGATGATACCGGGGATGATTTTGTGCCCGGCGGTTCGCCGGTGTTCCCCTTTGGCTTTGGCGGAACCCCCAAGGCTGAGGAGAAGGGCGAAAAGTCCAAAAAACAGCGTGGCCGCGGCCAGCGCAAATACCTGGACACCTACTGCGAAAACCTGACCCAGAAAGCCAAGGACGGCAAGCTGGATGCCATCATTGGCCGTGACCGTGAGGTATACCGCACGGTGCAGATTCTGTGCCGCCGCCAGAAAAACAACCCCTGCCTGATCGGTGAAGCCGGCGTTGGCAAAACCGCCATTGCCGAGGGCATTGCCCAGCGCATTGCCGAAGGCAAAGTGCCCGCCCGCTTACAGGATAAAGAGATCTACCTGCTGGACCTGACGGCCCTTGTGGCAGGCACCCAGTTCCGCGGCCAGTTTGAACAGCGCGTCAAGGGCCTGCTTTCTGAAATCAAGGCCGCCGGCAATGTGATCTTGTTCATTGACGAGATCCACAACATTGTCGGCGCCGGGGATTCGGACGCGCCATGAACGCCGCCAACATCATGAAACCAGCCCTGTCCCGCGGGCAGATCCAAGTTATCGGCGCAACGACCTTTGCCGAGTACCGCAAGTTTATTGAAAAAGATTCTGCGCTGGAGCGCCGCTTCCAGCCCGTCAAGGTGGAAGAACCCTCCATCAATGATGCCATTGCGGTTATCCGCGGCGTAAAAGGTTATTACGAAAAGTACCACTGCGTGCGTGTGCCCGATTCCATCGTGGCGGATGTGGTACACCTGTCGGAACGGTATATCACCGACCGCTACCTGCCGGATAAGGCGATTGACCTGCTGGATGAATCCTGCGCCTGCTGCAACCTGCGCCACCCTGAAATTACCGAGTTCCTGAACTTGCAAAAGCAGGTGGCAGAGCTGGAAACCAAAGAGCATGACCTGGAAAACCCCGACCCCGAAAAGCAGGGCGATGCCGCTATTGATTACGAGGAACTGGCCAAAAACCAAGACCGAGCTGGCCCAGCTGCGCCAAAAGCTGCCCGCGCTGGAGCTGCGCGTGGCCGATATCCAGGTAACGGCGGACGATGTGGCCCAGGTTGTGGAGCTGTGGACCGGCATTCCGGCGGTTAAAATCAAAGAGACCGAGTATGGCCGCCTGATGGGGCTGGAAGATGCCCTGAAAGAGCATATCATCGGCCAGGACGAAGCTGTGCACAGCGTAGCGCTGGCTGTTAAGCGTGCGCGGGCAGACCTGTCTGGCCGCCACCGCCCGGCAAGCTTTATCTTTGTCGGCCCCACCGGCGTGGGCAAAACCGAGCTGGTCAAGCAGCTGGCCAATCAGCTGTTTGATACCGTGGACCCGCTGATCTCCATTGACATGAGTGAGTATATGGAAAAGTACGCGGTGTCCCGCCTGATCGGTTCCCCTCCGGGCTATGTGGGGTATGATGAAGCCGGCCAGCTGACCGAAAAAGTGCGCCGCCATCCTTACAGCGTGGTCCTGTTTGATGAAATCGAAAAGGCCCACCCCGATGTGATGAACATCCTGCTGCAGATCCTGGACGAGGGCAAGATCAACGATGCCCAGGGCCGCACGGTGGATTTTTCCAATACCGTGATCTGCATGACCTCCAACGCCGGTTCTTCGGACCGCACCGCCCTGACTGGCTTTGGCCGCACCGAAGAGCAGGTCAGCCGCGAAAAGAGCATGAAAGCGCTGCAGGAGTTCCTGCGGCCGGAGTTCCTGGGCCGTGTGGATGAAGTGATCACCTTCCGCCCGCTGGAACAGGCTGACCTGGAAAAGATCGCAGCCCTGATGCTGGACGAGTACAAGCCCGGCCTGGAAGCCCGCGGCCTGAAGCTGGAATATACCCCGCAGGCACTGGCAGCCATCGTGAACGAAACATCCACCCGTTTTGGTGCGCGTGAACTGCGCAAGACCATCCGCAAAACGCTGGAGGACCCCGTGGCCGAAGCCATTGTGGCGGGCCGCCTGACCGGTGGTCAGACCGTGACCCTGGCAGCGGATGCTGACGGCAAGCCGCAGCTGGTGCTGCCGGAGTAAGCGCGAATGAAAAAAGCCGCGCGTATTGCTCCACCTTGCCGCCCTTGCCATGGGGCTCTGCCTGCTGGCCGGGTGCGCGGCACAGCCTGCCGCACCCGCACAGGCAACGATCCCCCATATCAAAACCAGCCCCCCAGCCCACCGTGGCCCCCAGCCCAACCCCCACCCAGACCCCTGCCCAACAGCAAGATTTGCAGCAGGTGTACGGCAGCTGCGGGCTGCTGGCATGGCCCAGCGTGCTGTACAGCATTTATCTGCAGGACGACGCCAACCCCTGGACCGAGGAAGCCCTGGCCCAGACGCGGCAGAACCTTGCCGTGGCGGTGGACTGGATCACCCAGCAGGCGCAGACCTATAACGCCCAGCCGAAAATCTATTACGATACCGGCGAAAACAATCTGAGCACCTTTGCCGCCTACAAAGCCGGTCTGACGGAAGATACCACCACCGGCACAACGTTCTATGACGATGTGGACACCCTGACCGCACAGGTGGATGTGGAATCCATCCAGCAGCAATACGGCACGGCAAGCATTGGCTACCTGATCTTTCTGCCGGTGGAGGGGGCTTCCTACTCCATTCTGCATTATCTGGAGGATGGCGGTAATTACCTGAATGAATTCAGCTGTCTTTATCTCTATGATTCCTATGCGGGGGAGAAAACCTACAACAGCCCCACCGTGTATGCCCACGAGATCCTGCATCTGTTTGGTGCGGCAGACCTTTACGTCGCAGCCGGGATGCGTTTGTGACCCAGCCGCTGGCGCAGTATGTGCTGAACACCTGGCCGGATGCTATTATGTATTACACCTACAACAGCGATAACGGCATCAGCTATGAGCATATCGAAAAAACGCTCTGCCCGCTGACGGCCTACCGCCTGGGGCTGGTGGACAGCTTCCCCGGGAGCGAGAAGTTCCCTGCGGCAACCCAGGACCCGCCCGGTGTGTTCAGCAACGGCGCAGGCCAGAACTGGACCGCAAGCGATGAAGCAACCTGAACAGGGGAGGTGAAGGCATGTATGGGGATGAATGGCCGCTGCGGGTAACAGGGATTGCCAGCGCGGCGGAATCCGAATGGCGCATTGGCCAGCAAACGCCGGAGCGCACCTGTGAGGGCTGGCTGCTGGTATATATAAAAAGTGGTATGGTGGAAGAGCTGTGCGATACCCACCGGGTGCTGCTGCGCGCCGGGCAGATTTTGTTTCACCAGCCCGCAGAGCTGTTTGCCATGCGCGCAGTGGGCGAAGTTCCGCCGGAGGTGTTCCGCGTGGAATTTACCGCGGACGCAGTGCGATGGATTCTTTCCGCAGCTGCCATATGCGGCTCGGCAACGCCGAAAAAAGCTGTCTGCGCCAGCTGGCAGAAACGGTGCGCGAGGTGTTCCAGCCGGTGCAGGATGCCTGCCAGATGCCCGCCCGCCGCGCGGAAATCCCGTTTGGCGGCAAAGAGCTGCAAACCATCTATCTGGCACAGCTGCTGTACCTGTTGGCCCGCCGCAGCAACGCACCCGCAAACAAAGCCCCCGTGCCCGCGCCGAGCAGGAGCAGGCAGCCCTTGTGGAAAGCGTGCGCCTGTACTTTGCGCAGAACATTGAAAAGCCGCTGGCGCTGGACCAGGTGTGCGATGCCAATGGCTGCTCCCGCGTGGCATTGCAGCAGGCGTTCCGCGCCCGCACCCACATGGGGCCGATGGAGTATTTCTCCTGCATGAAAGCCGAACAGGCAGCGCTGCTGCTGACCCAGGGGTACGGCCCCGGCGAAACGGCCCGTATGCTGGGGTATGGCTCCCTGGCGTGGTTCAGCAGGCGGTTCCACGCCCTGACCGGCCAACGCCCGGCGCTTACCGCCGCGCCCCGCACCCGCTGCATCTGTGCGAACGGTAAAGGCAACAACAAAGTTACATATCAAACATGGAAACATCTATTTCCATATTGTGATAAAGACGTTAGAATAAAATCAACAAGGGAACGAAGCAAACCCTGCGGATGCCCTGTTGAAGATACAAAATCCCGGCAACAACTTTCCATATTGTGTAAAGGAGCGATCAGTATGTCTATTTTGGTCAGCGGCGGCGCCGGTTACATCGGCAGCCATACCTGTGTGGAGCTTCTCAATGCGGGTTACGATATTGTGGTGGCAGATAACTATTACAACTCCTGCCCCGAAGCCCTGAAGCGTGTGCGCGAGATCACCGGTAAGGATTTCAAGTTTGTGGAAGCAGACATGACCGACCATGCGGCAGTTGAAAAGGTCTTTGCGGAAAATCCCGGCATTGACTGTGTGATCCAGTTTGCCGCCTACAAGGCCGTGGGCGAAAGCGTTTCCAAGCCCATCGAGTATTACTCCAACAACCTGAACTGCACCCTGAACATCCTGGATGTTATGCGCCGTTACGATTGCCATAACATCATTTTCTCCTCCTCCGCAACGGTTTACGGCGACCCCGCCAGCGTGCCCATCCGCGAGGATTTCCCTGTTGGTGCAACCACCAACCCGTATGGCACCACCAAGGTGTTTACCGAGCGCATCCTGACCGACTGCTGCAAGGCAGACCCGGAGCTGAACGTTGCTCTGCTGCGTTACTTCAACCCCATCGGTGCACATCCTTCCGGAAAGATCGGCGAGGACCCGAACGGCATCCCCAACAACCTGGTGCCCTACATCGCCAAAGTTGCCGTTGGCAAGCTGGAAAAAGTGCATGTGTACGGCAATGATTACCCTACCCCCGATGGCACCGGCGTGCGCGACTACATCCACGTTGTGGACCTGGCCCGCGGCCATGTGGCAGCCATCAAAAAGCTGGAAGAAAAGCCCGGCCTGTTCATCTGCAACCTGGGCACCGGCCACGGCTACAGTGTGCTGGATGTGATTCATGCATTCAGCAAGGCCTGCGGCAAGGAGCTGCCCTATGTCATTGACCCGCGCCGCCCCGGCGATATTGCCGAGTGCTGGTGCGATCCCAGCAAGGCCAAGCGTGAGCTGGGCTGGGAAGCTGAGTACGGCATTGACGAAATGTGCCGCGACAGCTGGAACTGGCAGAGCCACAACCCCGATGGGTATAAGACCGCTGAATAAGTTCACGGTTCAAAGAAAGCAATAAAACGAGAGCAATAAAACAGGGCGACCGAGAAAACTTCCCGGCCGCCCTGTTGGTGTATCAGGTAGCGTTTGTATGGGTTTAATGCGTTAGAAAAAAGCGTTTGACCCTGTGGAGCCCGTGGGAGCGCACATTGTACGCCCGGCCACGTAAGGCGGGATGCCCTCATCCGACGTGTGCGCATATTACGGCCCGCCATGCAGGACGATGCGAGCGTCGTTTCCTACACATGGTTTGCAGGTTCGCAGCCCAATATTTGCGTTTCTTCCCTGTGCGATGAGGGCATCGCGCCCTAGGGTGTATCTCAAGCATCCGGTTCCTTTTTCTCCTGCCCCATCCCCTGAATCTTTGCGTTCAGCCCGGCACCCAAAAATAGCACATTGATGTTCACATTCAGCCAAAGCGTAATCAGCACGATTGCAGCCAAAGAACCGTAAATGTACGATAACTTCCAGAAATGCCCGATGTAAAACGAGAATATTTTGGAAAACAGCGTCCACACCGCTACCACAGCGGCGGCCCCCGGCAACTGATCCCGTATGCGGCGCTTGCCGCCGGGCACATAGGTGTAGATCAGTGTTACCGTCAGCAGCGAAAGCGCCAACGAAAGCACCGCACTGATGCTGAGCAGGCTGTGCAGCCGCTGCAGCAGCCCGCCCACCAGGGGATGCAGCGGCAGCAGCCCGGCCAGCCCGCGCAGGATTGGGCTCAGGCTTTGCACCACCATGGCAACCAGCATCAGGCCCTCAAACAAAAAGGTATACAGCACAGCCCACAAACGGTCAAACATTGTTTTGCGGGCACCGGGGGTCAGCTTTTGCAGCCCCTTTTGCACCGCGGCCATCCCACCGGAAGCGGAGATCACCGTGGTGATGGCGGCAAAGGAAGCCATGAAGGTGGTGGACTGATCATTCAGGTTGGCAATCACATCCACCGCCATTGACTGGATGGCCGGGATATCCGGCAAAAGCTGGGCAACCAGCGCGGCAATGTCCGAAACCGAATAAAACGGCAGCATGTTGATGATGACCAGCACCCACATCAGCAGCGGCAGCGATGCCGTAAGCAGCAGCAAGGTAGCGTGTCCGGCGTATACGGCCATATCCAGCGCCAGATACTGCCGCAGCAGGTCCAGCAGTGCAGGCAGCAGGGGTGAGGCTTGTTTTTTCATGGCGTTCTCCTGAATCCCCCACGCTCAGGGGCAAAATAAAAAACATTATAAGGCAACACCGCACAATTCCCGCCTTGCGGCTTAAGCACCGCTCCGGCAGCTGCGGCACGGCATCTGCGTTGCCAAAATGCTCGATAATGTCGGGTTGCGGTACCCGCATCGTGCTTCGGGGGCAAAAGCCCCTCGCACTCTGCGACCGCTGCCCCTGCTTCGGTTCGCTGTTTCCGCCACTGGCGGCGCTCACCTTTGCAGCATCCAGTATTATCTGCGCTTTTGACTTGGCATCTGCCGCACCTCGCTCGCCGTATCGGCACTTAGAATTATGCGGTATTGCCATAACCATTATACAGGCCCGCTCCCGCGCCTGACAATGGGCAGTTGGGGGAAAATGTGCCGCAGGGCAAAGTTTTTCGGTTTTGTGCTGCTAACTGGCCGAACAGCCGCCGGGTGTGCTATAATAAACCATGAATAAAAACCGCCGCCCCGGCGGAAAGGAGAACTCAATGAAAGATTCCATCAAAGCTCTGCGCGAGCTGGAGAAAAGACTGTATGCCTACCAGTACGCAATGGCCGTTGCCGATTATGACAGTGAGACGGTAGCCCCGCCGGAAAGCAGCGCGGGCCGCGCCGAAGCCATGGAGGTGCTGAGCCGCGCCTACTTTGACCAGCTGGTCAGCGCTGACACCGCCGCCCTGCTGCAGCGCGCTGCCGCTGATGCCGAAACCGAACAGGAAAAGGCAGAAGTGCGGGAGTTGCAGCGCAGCTATGACGAGATTGGCAAGATCCCGGCAGAAGAGTACGCCGCGTTCACCAAGCTGACGCAGGAAAGCATGCCCGCATGGGGTAAGGCAAAGCGCGGCAATGACTTTGCCAGTTTTGCCCCGTATCTGGAAAAAATTGTGGAATCCCTGCGCGCGCAGGCCCACTATTTTGCCCCTGACCGCGACCCGTATGAAGTCTGGCTGGACCGCTATGAACACGGCCTGACCATTGCCCAGTGCGATACTTTTTTTGCCGCCCTGCGCGAGACCATTGTGCCGCTGCTGGCTGCCATAAAAAGAGCGCGGCAGCGCCATCCGCACCGACTTTTTGTATCAGGATTGGCCCATTGAGCAGCAGCGCAAGCTTTCCAAAAAGATTATGGAAGTGTGGGGGCTGGACCCGGACCACTGCGTATTGGGCGAAACGGAACACCCCTTTACCTCCGGCTTCTGGCACGGCGATGTGCGCATTACCACCCATTATATGCCGCAAGATATGTTCTCCAACCTGTACAGCGTGGCGCACGAGGGCGGCCATGCCCTGTATGAGCTGAACGTTGACCCCAAGTATGATTATACCACCCTGGCGGGCGGCGCAACCACCGGTCTGCACGAAAGCCAGAGCCGCCTGTTTGAAAACTATGTGGGCCGCAGCCGCGCGTCATCCACTATTTGTATCCCACTTTGCTGGAGCTGTTCCCCCAGCAGCTGAACGGCGTGACCGAGGAAGAGATCTACCGCGCCGTCAACCGCGCCGAGCCGAGCCTGATCCGCACCGAGGCGGACGAGCTGACCTACTCTTTGCACATTATGGTGCGGTATGAGCTGGAAAAGGCCCTGATGCAGGGCACCCTGACCGTGGCCGACCTGCCCGCCGCCTGGAACGCAAGTATAAGGAATACCTTGGCGTGGATGTGCCGGACGATACCCACGGCTGTTTGCAGGATATCCACTGGGCAATGGGCGATATGGGCTACTTCCCCAGCTATGCGCTGGGCAGTGCTTACAGCGCACAGGCGGTGGATGACCTGCGCAAAACCATGGACCTGGACGCCCAGTGGGCCGAAGGCAACATGCAGCCGCTGAAAGACGCTCTGCGCAGCCGCGTGTGGCAGCATGGCCGCGCCAAGGAACCGCAGTGGCTGGTGCAAAGCCTGTGCGGCGGCGCATTTGATGCCGCCCACTACACCAACTACCTGAAAAACAAATATACCGAGCTGTACGGCCTGTAAGCACAGCCGGTAAAAATAAAACAAAGCGGGCGCGCCGTCTACTGTAGGACGGTGCGCCCGCTTTGCGATATAAGTTGGAAAGAAGAGGTGCGATTTATTTTACGGTGTCGTCCGGTTTGGCGGGCTCTGCGGGCTGCGCCTGCACAGCGGCAGCCTTTGCAGCGAGCTTAGCCTGCTTTTTCTCCGCCCGGCGGGCCTTGCGGCGCTTGAGGGCGGGCCGTGCCACCAGCAGGATGGCAAGCACAATCAGTACCACCGGCCACAGGTAAACCACCACCAGGATGAGATCTTCGGCCCCATCCACAAAGCCGCGCCAGCCGCTGGTAACGGCTTCCACAAACTTTTCGCCAAAGGTGGTGGCGGTGGGGGTCAGTACCCGCACTTCCTGCAGGGAAATATCCACGGTGGAATAGCGCACCTGGTTATCCATCAGCCGCATCTGGCCGGTGTAGCTTTCCAGCTGATACTGCACATCCGAAAGCTGGCTTTCAATTTCCAGCAGGTCGGCGGTGGTTTCAGCTTTGTCGGCCAGGGCGTTCAGCCGGTCACGCTGGTCGTTCAGGGCTTTCAGGCGGGCTTCCACATCTACATACTCAGCGGTAACGTCCTGCGCACTCTCGTTCAGCGAGGTCACGTTCCCGGCTTCCCCGGCGGCGGTCAAAAAGCTGCGGTAGTTTTCGGCGGGGATGCGCGCGGTGTAATAAGTATAGCGGCTGCCGGAATCCTTGCTGCCGCCCTGGTCAGTGCTTTCCAGGTAGCCGTTCGCGGCGGTTACGGCCTCCTGCAAGGCGGCGCGGGTGGTATCATAGTCGGTGGTTTCCATCCGCACGCTGGCGTTATACACGATCTTGCGGCTGCTTTCCACCGTGGAAGGATCCAGCATCGAGCTGGTCAGATCGTCTGAAGAAAAACTGCTGCCTTCCCCGGCTGCGGCGCTTTCGGCGCTGTAAGATTCATAGTCTCCGGCATCCTGGCTGCTAAAGGCGGCGGTATCGTTAGAAACAGCGGCGGAGTAGGTGCTGCGGCTGGTGGAACCGCAGGCAACAAGGCTGAGCGCCAGCGCGGCGGATGCGGCAAGGCTGGCAAAGCGGGATAGTGTTGTATGTTTCATAGGGCACGCTCCTTATTGTGTTGTGTGGTAAGGGGTAAGCCAAAAGCAATATCTGCTTCCTTTACCAGTATAACACGGAAGTGGCACCGGAATGTTACAGCTTGATGTCAAAAAAAGCGGGGTGCGCCGCAAAACCGGCACACCCCACAAAATAATTCTAATTATTCGGCTTTTTGACCAAGAGCCTTGATGTCGTCATTGTCCGCAAAGGCAACAGCGTTGTAACCAGCGGCTTCCAATGTGCCGAACTGCTTGCCCAGCTTTTTTGGCCTGGGGCAGAACCGTCACATCATAGGCTGCGCGCAGGCATCGGCCTTGGCCAGCACGGCGGCAAAATCGGCATCCTTCAGATACAGCAGGGCCAGCTTCTGCTTGGCACCGGGGATCTGGTAATCCTGCTCCAGCAGAATGCCGCAGACGCGCTCGAACCCGATGGAGAAGCCAACGGCGGGCACCTGCTGGCCAATGAACTTGCCAACCATATTGTCGTAGCGGCCGCCGCCTGCAACAGCGCCGCTGAACTGCGGGCAGGTCACTTCAAACACCATGCCGGTATAGTATCCCTGGCCGCGCACCAGGCTGGGGGCATAGGCAATGCCGTAACGGCCGTTGGCAATCTTTTCGGCGGTGGCGATGACATAGCGCAGGTCGGCGGTCAGGGTCTCGTCCCCAACGCGGGCGGTCACGGCGTCCAGGCTGAAATCCCCGGCGCGCAGGAACTCATCCAGCGCTTCCACAGCGGCGGCGTCAAACTCTTTTTCCAGCAGCTCTTTCTTTACGCCGTCTGCACCGATCTTATCCAGCTTGTCAAAGCTGATGCAGACGGAATCCAGCTGGTCAGCGGCAAAGCCCATCTTTTCCAGCATGGCGCGCAGGATGCGGCGGTCGTTGATGTTGACAGTGAAATCCTTGAAACCGATGCGCAGCAGAGCGCGAGTGGTCACATCGATCAGCTCCACCTCGGCATTGGGGGAAGAATCGCCCAGAATGTCGATATCACACTGCACAAACTCGCGCAGGCGGCCCTTCTGCGGGCGCTCGGCACGGTAAACGCGGTCGGTCTGGATCACCTTGAAGGGATTGGGCAGCTCGTTGCGGTTGGCAGCGTAGTAACGGGAAAGCGGCAGGGTCAGGTCATAGCGCAGGCCCATATCGGAAAGCTGCTTTTCATCGCCGGAGCGCAGGGCAGCGGCCAGCTTTTCGCCGCGCTTGAGAACCTTGAAGATCAGGTTCAGGTTGTCGCCGCCATCGGATTTGTCCAGGTTTTCCATATCCTCCAGGATGGGGGTGGAAATGCGCTGGAACCCGGCGGCACGGTAAGTATCCAAAATTTGGCCCTGAATGTAATCACGCAATGCCTGCTCGCGCGGCAAAAGGTCGCGCATGCCCTTCAACGGCTGTGTTTTCATGATTGTTCCTCCCTATTATCTGCGCGGGCAGCGGCCCGCGGAAAGATCAAAAGATATACCTCTTTATCATATCTGTCCCGGCGTTTTTTGTCAACAAAAACGGGGCATACTGAAGCTGTATCAAACTGTGTGGAACTGGAAGGATAAGGAGGAAGAACACCATGCCAAAACAAAACGGCAACCCCAAAATTCTGGCTGCCGGTGCGGCTGTACAGCTGCTGACCGGCATTCCGGCGGCGTGGGGCGTGTTCCAAAAGCCGGTCATGGCGCAGTACGGCTTTTCCCGCGGGCAGGCCATGCTCAGCTTTGCCATTCTGGTGGCAGGGTATGGCATCGGCTGCGCCATCGGCGGTTTTGTGCAGGATCAGCACGGCCCGCGCTATGCGGCCCTGTGGGGTACCGCGCTGCTGGGCGGCGGCAGCATGGGGGCGGCGCTGGTGCCACAGGGCAATGCAGCGTTGTTCTTTTTGGTGTATAGCATCCCGGCGGGGGTAGGCAGCGCCTTTTTGGCCCCGGCGGTGCTGGCCTGCGCCCAAAAATGGTATGCCAGCCGCAAAGGCGTGGCAACGGGGGGTCAGCGGTGCGGCTATGGGGCTTTCCGGTGCGTTTTTAACCGTTTTTGTGGGTTTGTGGAAACCGCTGGGGGATGCGTGTATGTTTGTCGCGCTCGGTGTGGTGGTGCTGGCGGTGTGCGGGGCATCCGCCGCCGTGCTGCAAAATCCACCCCAGCCCGCCGGCCAGCCAAACGCAAAAGCGGCAAACGACCTGCCGCCCCACCAGATGGTGCGCACCACACAGTACCGCCTGTGTGTTGCGGGGGTGGCGCTGGCAGCCCCGCCCATGCTGCTGTTCAGCCCGGAGATTCTGACCATTGCAGCGGACCGCGGCCTGCCGGAGCAGTGGGCGCCTTGTGCGTGGCAGTGGGCAGTGCGGCCAGCGCAGCAGGGCGGTTGCTTTGCCCCGCTGCCAGTGACCACTGGGGCCGCAAACCAGTTTTGTACGGGGTGTATGCGGCCCTGGCGGCGGGCAGCATCGGGTTTGCCTTTGCGCAGGGGTGGTGGGTGCTGGCGGCTTACTGTGTGCTGACCTGCTTTTACTCCGGCGGCGCGGCGGTGCAGCCCGCCTTAAATACGGACTGTTCGGCCTTGCCATGCGGGGGTCAACTATGGCTTGATCGCCCTTGGCATGAGCGCCGGCAGCCTGCTGAGTTATGCGGGCAGCCAGCTGCTGGATCTGCCTGCCCGGCATATGCTGGCGGTAGCCAGCGCCGTGGCGGGCGGGATATGTTTCCTATTTGTAAAACCTGTAGCAACGGTTGAAAAGCAGCAGGGGAACGGGTAAAATAATACAATACAGTTACCCGCACGCCGCAAAGCCTGCGGGAAAAAGACCCGGAGGTAATTTGAACCATGCGTTCTGACCAACAGCAAGCGATCAACCGCTTGGCGGGCACCTCGGCAACCGCTTTTTTGTGCGCGGTGCTGTGCGTGTACCCGCTGTACATTGATAAATTTTCCAACCTTGGCGTGACCAAGTTCACCGGCTGTTTTACCCTGTTTCTCTTGTTCCTGCTCTGGCTGGTGGCCTGTACGGCCATTGGGGCCCGTGCGCCCCGCCCGCGCAACGCCAACGCCGGACGAGATGTAACCCTGTGGGGTGTGCTGGCCTTTGCAGGCACTAGCCTGATTTCCACCTTTACATCGCTTTCGCCCACGGCGTCCACCTGGGGGCTGGGGGGCTATTACGGCGGGCTGATGCTGGTGCTGTTTACCGCCGCCGGGTACTGGGCTGTGCGCAGCTACCTGGACCTTGAAAACCTGGATTTTTGTTTTCTGGGTGCTGGGCATTACCACAAGCATTGTGGCAGTTTTGTATGTGCTCAACATCTTTAACATTGATCTTATCGGCGCGTATGCAGACACCGCCGTGGTGGAGCGCGCACAGTTTTTCTCAACCCTGGGGCAGAAGGACTTTAACGGCTGCTTTTTCTCGGTAGCGCTGCCCATTGTGTTTTACCAGTTCCTGAACGCCAAAGATACCAGAACCGCTGTCTGGACCGGCATTCCGGCAGCGTTTGGCGCATTGGCGCTGGCCGTTGTGGATTCAGAGGCGCTTGCCCTGGGCATCGGCGCGGCGGTGCTGGTGCTGGTCTGCCATAAAAACTTTACCACCCGCCACCTGCGCCGTGCGGCGCTCATCAGTGCGGCGTTCTTCGGCTGGGCTGCTGGATGCATTACATGCGTGCCAGCGTTTACACCCAGGGCGGTACCGCCCTGCTGGCCAAACTGCGCGTGGCAGGTGGCACTGCCCTGCATGGCGGCAAGCCTGCTGCTGTGGCTGGTGCTGTTTGTGCTGGCCCGCAAAGGCATTGCAGCGCAGGCCCCACTGTACCTGCCGGGGCGGGTTATCACCATTGCTGTGCTGGCGGTGGGGGCGTTGGCCTTTGTGCTGGCCAATGCAATGCCCAACCTGCCCCTGCCGGAAAGCCTGCATAACCTGCTGGTGTTCAACGATGACTGGGGTACCTACCGCGGCGTGGCCTGGCGCGCTGCGTTTGGCACCTGGGCGGACGGCAGCCTGCTGCGCAAGATTGTGGGCATTGGCCCCGGCATGATGCATACCGCCGTGGCTGCCTGGGCAGGCGACGCCATGACAGCCCGCATGGCGACGTTCTATGCCGCGCATAACGAATATCTGGAACAGCTGCTGACGACCGGCATTCTTGGCTTGGCCGCCTGGCTGCTGCTGGTGGCGGCCCACCTGCGGCGCGGGGAACGGAGCTGGAACACTCCCGGCGTGGCCCCAGTCATGCTGGCGCTGTGCAGCTATCTGGCACAGGCGGTGGTATCCATCCGGGTATCCATGGTGTTTCCGCTGGTTATGCTGCTGTTCGGTGCGCTGGCGGCCCTGACGGCCCCGGAGCTGCCGCAGCCCGCCGCCCCCGCGCCCCGCGGCAAAAGCAGCAAAAGCCGGAACCGCTGCCGCCTAAGAACGCCTGGTATTTTGCCAAAACCGTGCTGGCTGCTGTGTTGTGCATGGCAGCGGCAAGCGGCATTGCGCCGCTGCTGTTCGGCTTTCTGATGGGATAAAGCAAAGGAGGGGGGCACTGTGGCTGTGCTGCGCTCCTGCACCCCCGCTTTCGTTTCCAATCTGCCGATTGGAATAGATTTTAGAATTCTTTTGACTGGTGAAAAACGCCGCCCCCGCAGGCAAAAACGGGGGCGGCGTTTTTGCTGAATATGCAGAAAATGGCAAGAAAAATTTATCAAAAACAGACGGTTAGAAAAGACTAACATCTTGAAAAAAGGCCACTACCCTCGTATAATAAAATTAGCTGTGAAAAGCTTGACAATGGACGGCCGGAACGCACAGCCCCCGCGCAGGCTTGCTGATGTTTGTGCGGTGCAAATGGCACCGGCTTCCGACAATAATGCAAAGGAGAGAATATTATGATCGAATACTCCGCACAGGTCAACAATATGTGCCCGATCACGAAGGGTCCGAAGCATGGTCCCGCTCCCATCCCTGAAGAGGGCGAATGGGTCAAGGCCTATAAAATTGAGGACATCAGCGGCTATACCCACGGTGTGGGCTGGTGCGCACCCCAGCAGGGTACCTGCAAGCTGAGCCTGAACATCAAGAACGGCATCATTGAGGAAGCTTTGGTTGAAACCATCGGCTGCTCCGGCATGACCCATTCTGCTGCTATGGCTGGCGAGATCCTGCCCGGCAAGACCATCCTGGAAGCACTGAACACCGACCTCGTCTGCGACGCTATCAACGTTGCAATGCGTGAGCTGTTCCTGCAGATCGTTTACGGCCGCAGCCAGACCGCTTTCTCTGAGAACGGCCTGCCTGTCGGCGCTGGTCTGGATGACCTGGGCAAGGGCCTGCGTTCCATGACCGGTACCATCTTCTCCACCAAGGCCAAGGGCGTTCGCTACCTGGAGCTGACCGAGGGCTACATCCTCAAGACCGCTCTGGATAAAGACAACCAGGTCATCGGCTATCAGTTCGTCCGTCTGGGCAAAATGCTGGAAGCAATCCGCCATGGCATGGACCCGAAGGAAGCTTACGAGAAGAACATCGGCACTTACGGCCGCTTCTCTGCTGAGCAGGGCGCTGTCAAGTACATCGACCCGCGTGAAGAATAAGAGAGGGAGGAACATAGATTATGGCAACTTTTGAATCCCAGAATCGCCGTATGCCCAAGATCGAGGCCTGCCTGAAGGCCAACGGTCTGGAGAGCCTCGACGCCTGCAACGAGATGCTGCTGGCCAAGGGCATCGACTGCGATAAGATCATCCGCGGCATCCAGCCCATCTGCTTCGATAACGCCGTCTGGGCTTACACCCTGGGCACTGCCATTGCTGTCAAGCGCGGCCTGAAGAGCGCTGCTGACTGCGCTGCTGCCATCGGCGAAGGCCTGGAAGCTTTCACCATCCCCGGCTCTGTTGCTGAACAGCGTAAGGTTGGTCTGGGCCACGGCAACCTGGGTGCCATGCTGCTGCATGAGGACACCCATGCTTCGCTTTCCTGGCTGGCCACGAATCCTTTGCTGCTGCTGAAGGCGCAATCGGCATTGCCCGTACCGCCAACAAGGTCCGCAAGGAACCCCTGCGTGTTATCCTGAACGGCCTGGGCAAGGATGCTGCCCAGATCATCAGCCGTATCAACGGTTTCACCTATGTCAAGACCGATTACGACTTCAAGACCGGCGAACTGAAGGTCGTTGAGACCATCCCGTACTCTGACGGCGAGCGCGCTGCTGTTAAGTGCTACGGCGCTAACGACGTTCTGGAAGGCGTTGCTATCATGAAGGCTGAAGGTGTTGAAGTTTCCATCACCGGTAACTCCACCAACCCGACCCGTTTCCAGCACCTGGTTGCAGGCACCTACAAGAAGTGGGCCCTGGAAAACGGCAAGAAGTACTTCTCCGTTGCTTCCGGCGGCGGCACGGGCCGTACCCTGCACCCGGATAACGTGGCAGCTGGCCCGGCTTCTTACGGCCTGACCGACTCCATGGGCCGTATGCACGGCGATGCCCAGTTTGCTGGTTCCTCCTCTGTGCCCGCTCACGTTGAGATGATGGGCCTGATCGGTGCCGGCAACAACCCGATGGTTGGCATGACAGTTGCCTGCGCTGTTGCAGCTTCCCAGGTAAACGCCTGAGTCAACAGCAATAACTTAATTAGCGATTGAAAAAGCGCCCGATGCAGATTTTCTGTATCGGGCGCTTTTGTTCTGGCCTCCGAAGCTGCCAACGCGGGCGCGGTGGTCTTCAGCCGCAGCCAACTGGCCGATGCGGCGCAGAGGGAGGCCGCACAAGAGCACCTGAACCGTGCGCTGGCTGCGTGCAAGTGCAGCCGGACGTTCCGGCCCGGCGAACTGCTGACAAAACCGTGGGACGAGTGGGGCAGCGAGGACTTTTCCGCCATCGACCGCTGCGGCTGCGTCAGGCCAGCTGCGAAAAGCTCCACTTCGACGAGCATAGGGCCTTTGGTTCGGCCTACTTTTTGGAGCTGGGCCTCTCGTGCCAGCAGCTCGAACAGAATATCCCGGCCCTCTTCACCGACCCCGCGTGCGGCCATGTGCTGCGGGCGAAAGGCTTCGTACAGGACGAGAACGGCTAGGTGGAGCTGAACGCCACCGCGACGGCCTGACGGCAAACGCTATCCCCAAGGGGCAGGAAGTGCTCATCGTGATCGGGGAGGGGCTGGAGAAAGAACGGATTGAGGTGAGATTAAAGGGGGGAAGGCGGATCCCCCGTATATCGTTGTATCTTTCCATAAATAGTTTGTCTTCCGCCCAAAGTAGGCGTATAATAGGGGAAAAGAAACGCTAAAGGAGAATCCCCTATGAACGGCACCGCATTGCGCAAACCGACTGCCGGCGGGTGG
>ENA-OQAR01000128-OQAR01000128.1-human-gut-metagenome-genome-assembly--contig:-NODE-128-length-19376-cov-2.304899_pt1 | contig 19376 bp, 25 predicted proteins | sample MGYA00242738_ERZ504533 | MGnify/ENA primary metagenome ERZ504533 (study PRJEB26092, sample SAMD00036276) | human gut metagenome | host: Homo sapiens | study: EMG produced TPA metagenomics assembly of... | reverse complement strand
TTTTCTTTTGTGGTTCCGCCATTGTTTTCGGCTATCGTCTTCTTATCTGATTTTCGGAAAGCTCCAGAAATATTATAATAAGGATCTTCGCCGCTTTGTAATCATCGCTTTTGTCTTCTGCTTGCTTCTCTCTTATTTGGCGGAAGTATGGTTCGGCGTGGCCGACATCACAGGCGCCTTTATTGCCGGCGTTGTGGTTTCCAATACTCAACGGGCGAAATATATTGCCTCCCGTTTTGAAACCACCTCCTACATGCTGCTTTCTCCTGTATTCTTCGCCAGTATCGGCTGAAGGTTTCCCTGCCTGGTATGAGCACCTCTATTATCGTTTTCTCCGTTTTGCTTCTGATTGTGGCTATTCTCACAAAGATCGTCGGCTGCGGCTTAGGTGCAAAAAATGTGCCGTTATTCTAATGCCGAAGCCCTTCAAATCGGCTGCGGTATGATCTCCAGAGGCGAGGTTGCCTGATTGTGGCCAATAAAGGCGCCGCCCTGGGATTAATGTCCACTACTTTCTTCGGCCCAATCATTATTACTGTCGTCGCTACCACGATCATCGCTCCGATTCTTTTAAAGCTGGTGTTCCGATCCAAGAAAAAGCGGACGGTCAATCTGCTGTGGAAGCAGAAGAAAAATCACCTCTTGCCGAGGTCTTGCGGAAATTTATGAATATTCCCAGGCGGCGAAGACCGCTCCGGAGGAGAGGAACCTGAATCGATCATTAAAAAGAAAAAATCAGAATCTAAAAAGAACAGCTAATCAAACCCCCTCCAAATTAGTTTTGGAGGGGGTTCCTTTTGATATGTCCGCAGTGAAAACAGCTTTTCGGTGAGATCAATCCCTTTAACAAAAGTACAGCTCCTATTGGATACTGCTCGTGAGTCCGCCGTCTGTTGAACCAGCGCAATCAGCAGTCCTTTATTAACTACTGTAGCTATCAAAAGCTGAAAGCCTTCCAAACACAAAAAGAGCCTATCCTTTTTCCAGGAAAGGCTCTTTTTCTCTTGCCATATCGGGAAATACTCTTGTTCATTCTGAGTAAACCCAAGACTTTTTGCAAGAAGCATTCTATTTAATCGGCAGAAACGCGCGCTTTCTAGCGGCTGTTATTTCATGGACCTATTTAAAATATCTCACGCCGGACGCGAACAGCTGCTGGTCCTTTTCGCCAGGCACATTACCGTACAGGTTTTCTCCCTGCCGCTCAGAGTGGCCCATCTTGCCCAAAATCCGGCCATCCGGGCTGGTGATACCCTCGATAGCACACACGGAGCCGTTGGGATTCCACTGGATATCCATGCTGGGATTCCCATCCAGATCCACGTATTGGGTGGCGATCTGGCCGTTGGCCATCAGCCGCGCCACTGTCTGGGCATCCGCTACAAAACGGCCCTCTCCATGGAACCGGAACGGTATGGATCTGGCCTGCTTCCGCTCCCATCAGCCACGGGGATTTGACAGAGGTCACCCTGGTATAGACCATGCGGGAAACGTGGCGGCCCAAGGTGTTGAAGGTCAGGGTCGGGTCGTTCTCCTGAATCTGGGTAATCCTGCCATAGGGCACCAGCCCCAGCTTGATCAGCGCCTGGAAGCCGTTGCAAATGCCCAGCATCAGGCCATCCCGTTTTTCCAGCAGCTCGGAAACCGCCTCGGCTACTCTGGGATTGCGGAAGGTAGTAGCGATAAACTTGCCGGAGCCATCCGGCTCGTCGCCGCCGGAGAAGCCGCCGGGCAGCATGACGATCTGGCTGTTATCGATGGCCTTGACCAGTGCCTTGCAGCTCTCGGCCACGTCGGCGGGGGTCAGGTTGCGGATGACCAGGATCTCCGGGTCGGCACCGGCGCGGGCAAAGGCCTTGGCGGTGTCGTACTCGCAGTTGGTGCCTGGGAACACCGGAATGATGACCTTGGGCTTTGCCACACCGATCTTGGGTGCGGCGGGTGCAGTCAGCTTGCCGTTGATCTTTTCCACGGTGGGGCCTGCCTTGCGGTAGGGGTACACCGGCTCCAGCTTGCCTTCCCAGATCTCCTGCAGCTGGGCCATGTCCAGCTTTTCGCCGCAGCTTCAAAGGCGTATTCCTTGGTGGTCTCGCCCAGGATCTCACCGGCGGGCGAATCGGACACCATTTCCAGAACGATGGAGCCGTACATAGGCTGGAACATCTCATGGGTGGTCTTATCCGCACGCATCTTGAAGCCGATGTGGTTGCCAAGGCCCATCTTGAACAGAGCCTCGGCAATGCCGCCGTAGCCCACAGAGCAGGCGGATGCCACCATGCCCTCTTCGACCATGTCCTCCACGATCTTGTAGTTGGCCTTCAGGGAGAAGAAGTTGGGGCAGCCGGTCTCGGGGTCGATGATGGGCCGGATGAGCACCACCGTGCTCTCCGGCTTCTTGAATTCGGTGGACACCACCTTGTTTGCCTTGCCGATGGCAGTGGCAAAGGAGACCAGCGTGGGAGGCACATCCAGCTTTTCAAAGGAGCCGGACATACTGTCCTTGCCGCCGATGGATGCAATGCCCAGACCCATCTGAGCATCCAATGCACCCAGCAGAGCGGCCAGCGGCTTGCCCCAGCGCTCCGGGGCGGTGCCCAGACGCTCGAAATATTCCTGGAAGGTGAGGTAAGCATCCTCATAGCGGAAGCCGGAGGCCACCAGCTTGGTAACGCTCTCGATGACAGCCATCTGAGCGCCCTTGTACTGGTCTGCGCTCATCAGGAAGGGGTTGAAGCCCCATGCCATGCCGGAGCAGGTGCTGGTCTCGCCGTCCACCGGCAGCTTTGCCACCATGGCGTTCTGCGGGGTCAGCTGATAAGCACCGCCAAAGGGCATGAGCACGGTGGCGGCACCAATGGTGGAGTCGAACCGCTCAGACAGGCCCTTCTTGCTGCAGATGTTCAGATCGCCCACCATGTTCTTCATCTTCTGGCTGAAGGTCAGGCCTTCCCACTGGGGCTGCCAGACCGTGGCCTTTTCCACATGGACCTTCTGGTGCTTCTCGGCACCGTTGGAGTTCAGGAACTCGCGGCTGATGTTCACGATGGACATGCCGTTCCACACCATGTTCAGGCGGGGCTCAGCCGTCACCTTTGCCACCGGAGTGGCCTCAAGGTTCTCTTCGTTGGCGAGAGCAATGAACTTGTCCACGTCCTCGGGGGCCAGCGCCACAGCCATGCGCTCCTGGCTCTCGCTGATGGCCAGCTCGGTGCCGTCCAGACCCTCGTACTTCTTGGTGACCTTGTTCAGGTCGATGTACAGGCCGTCGGCCAGCTCACCGATGGCAACGGACACACCGCCTGCACCAAAGTCGTTGCAGCGCTTGATCATCCTGCAGGCATCCTCGCGGCGGAACAGGCGCTGCAGCTTGCGCTCGATGGGAGCGTTGCCCTTCTGCACCTCGGCACCGCAGTGCTCAAGGCTGTCCAGCTTGTGGGCCTTGGAAGAACCGGTAGCACCGCCCACACCATCACGGCCGGTGCGGCCGCCCAGCAGCACGATGACATCGCCGGGGGCGGGGCACTCGCGGCGGACGTGGGGAGCGGGAGTAGCGCCTACAACGGCGCCGATCTCCATGCGCTTTGCCACATAGCCGGGTGGTAGATCTCGTCCACCTGACCGGTAGCAAGACCGATCTGGTTGCCGTAGGAGGAATAGCCTGCGGCAGCAGTGGTCACCAGGCTTGCGGCTGGGGCAGCTTGCCGGGCAACGTCTCACTGACCGGCTTGAGCGGATTGCCTGCGCCGGTAACGCGCATGGCCTGATAGACGTAGCTGCGGCCGGACAGCGGGTCACGGATGGCACCGCCGATGCAGGTAGCTGCACCGCCGAAGGGCTCGATCTCGGTGGGGTGGTTGTGGGTCTCGTTCTTGAACAGGAACAGCCAGTCCTCGTCCTTGCCGTTCACATCGCACTTGATCTTGACGGTGCAGGCGTTGATCTCGTCGGACTCGTCCAGATTTTTCAGGATGCCCTGCTTCTTCAGCTCCTTGGCACCGATGGTGGCAAGGTCCATCATGCAGCGGGGCTTGTTCTCGCGGCCCAGATCGGCGCGCATGGCCATGTAGCGGTCAAAGGCCTTCTGCACCACGCATCATCGATCTGCACATCGTCCAGAATGGTGCCGAAGGTGGTGTGGCGGCAGTGATCGGACCAGTAGGTGTCGATCATCTTGATCTCGGTGATGGTGGGGTCGCGGTGCTCCGAGCGGAAATACTTCTGGCAGAACTCGATATCGCCAAGATCCATGGCAAGGCCGTTGTCCGCAATGAACTTTTTCAGCTGCTCTTCGTCCAGCTGGTTGAAGCCCTCCAGCACCTTGACCGGGGCGGGCACGGGGTACTCCATTTTCAGGGTCTGCTTGGTGTCCAGCGAAGCCTCGCGGGCCTCCACCGGGTTGATGACGTATTTCTTGATCTCGGCCACCTGCTCGTCGGTCAGGGTGCCTTCCAGCAGATAGACGCGGGCAGAGCGCACCAGCGGGCGCTCGCCCTGACTGATGAGCTGGATGCACTCAGCAGCGGAGTCGGCGCGCTGGTCGAACTGGCCGGGCAGATACTCCACTGCAAAGGACACGCCGTCGCTGGCGGGCAGCTCGGCATAGGTGTTATCCACCGGCGGCTCACTGAACACGGTGTTTGCACACTGGTTGAACAGTTCTTCGTCGATGCCTTCCACATCGTAGCGGTTCAGCAGACGCAGACCGGTAAGCGACTGGATGCCCAGCAGGCTGGTCAGCTCATTTTTCAGGCCGGTGGCTTCCACATCAAAGCCGGGCTTTTTTTTCCACATAAATACGATAGACCATTGGGTAGGTTCCCCCTTTGTATTCTTTGAACCGACCCTCTCAGTCACGGCTTACGCCGTGCCAGCTCCCCCGAAAGGGGGAGCTTTTTCTGCTGGCGGAAAGTACCGCGTTCGATGGCAAACCTAGGCTTGCCCATTTTCCCGCATAAAGCTCCCCCTTCGGGGGAGCTGTCGCCGCCAGGCGACTGAGAGGGTTTTCTTTCTTACTGCTTCTCTGCCAGTGCCTTCAGGGCGCGCAGGCCGATATCGCTGCGCTTGTGCAGCTTTTCAAAACTGATCTTCTCTGCCGCCTCATAGGCATGGCTCAGCGCATTGGTCAGCCGCGGGCCGGTGGCGGTGACACCCAGCACACGGCCGCCGGCCGTGACAAGGGTGCCGTCCTCGGTGATGGCGGTGCCGGAGTGGTAGACCGTCACATTTTCCTCGCCGGGCAGCTGGCCGTCCACAAGGCCTGTGATGGGCTTGCCCTTCTCGTAAGCCACCGGGTAGCCGCCGGAAGCCAGAATGACGCAGGCGGCAGCACCGTCCGAGAACTTGACCTTCTCGTTTTCCAGCGTGCCGTTGGTGCAGGCCTGCATGATGTGCAGCAGGTCGCCTTCCAGCAGGGGCAGCACCACCTGCGTTTCGGGGTCACCAAAGCGGCAGTTGTACTCGATGACCTTCGGGCCGTCGGGGGTCAGCATCAGCCGAAATACAGGCAGCCCTTGAAGGGGCAGCCTCGGCGTTCATGGCCTTGATGGTGGGCAGGAAAATTTTCTCCATGCACTCAGCGGCCACTTCCGGGGTGTAGTAGGGGTTGGGAGCAATGGTGCCCATGCCGCCGGTGTTCAGGCCGGTGTCGTGGTCGTTGGCACGCTTGTGTCCATGCTGGACACCATGGGCTTGACCACCTTGCCATCCGTAAAGCTCAGCACACTGACCTCGGGGCCGGTGAGGAATTCCTCCACCACCACATGGTTGCCGGATGCGCCGAATTTCTTATCCAGCATGATCTCCTTCACGCCGTCCGCAGCCTGCTGCTCGTTCTCGCAGATGAGCACGCCCTTGCCCAGTGCCAGACCGTCGGCCTTGATGACCACCGGGTACTTGCCCTCGGCCTTGATGTACTCCATGACCTTGGGCGGGGTCGTCAAAGGTCTCGTACTTTGCGGTGGGGATGCCGTATTTCTTCATCAGGTCCTTGGAGAACACCTTGGAGGCCTCGATGCGGGCAGCGGCCTTATCCGGGCCAAAGGCCGGGATGCCCACTGCTGCCAGCGCATCCACCATGCCCAGAGCCAGCGGATCGTCCTGCGCCACCACAACGTAATCGAACTTTTCTTCTACGGCAAAGCCACCATGGTGTCCACATCGGTAGACTTGATGTTTTTGCACTTTGCGTCATAGCTGATGCCGCCGTTGCCGGGTGCGCACCAGATCTCGCCGCAGTCAGGGCTCTTTTTCAGTGCCTTGATGATGGCGTGCTCGCGGCCACCACCGCCGACAACCAGAATTTTTTTCTTCATAATTGCACCTTCTCTATGCATCGGCACGGTCGGAAGTTTCTCCGAGGACCGTCCGGCTGGGGTTCGGACCCTGCCGCCGCAGGCCGCAGGGCGGGCGATGGATGGCCCGATTCGTGTCCGAGAGGAAGCTTCCGCTGTGCCGTACTATCAGTGATGGAACAGCCGCAGGCGCAGAAGGCCATTGCGATGCCGTACTTGTTGCAGGTGTCAATGACCTGCTGGTCGCGGATGGAGCCGCCGGGCTGCACGATGGCGGTCACGCCGGAGCGGCGGGCACGCTCGATGTTGTCGCCGAAGGGGAAGAAAGCATCCGAGCCAAGGCACACGCCGGTCACTTTGCTCAGATATTCCTTCTTTTCCTCAGCGGTCAGCGGGGCGGGCTGCTCGGTAAAGGTCTCGGCCCACACATCGTCGCCAATCACATCCTCGGGCGTATCGCCGATGTAAACATCAATGGCGTTGTCGCGGTTGGGCTTTGCCACATCGTCGCGGAAGGGCAGGTTGAGCACCTTATCCATGTGGCGCAGCTGCCAGTTGTCGGCCTTCTGGCCTGCCAGACGGGTGCAGTGGATGCGGCTCTGTTGGCCTGCGCCCACGCCGATGGTCTGGCCGTGGTAGGTGTAGCACACGCTGTTGGACTGAGTATACTTCAGGGTGATGAGTGCAATGACCAGATCACGCTTCTGCTCCTCGGTCACGTCCTTGTTCTCGGTGACCCAGTTGTTCAGCATGGTGTCGGCGTTGATGACCAGCTCGTTGCGGCCCTGCTCAAAGGTGATGCCGTACACCTGCTTGTGCTCGATGGGAGCGGGCTTGTAGGCCGGGTCGATGGCGACCACATTGTAGTTGCCCTTTTTCTTGCCGGACAGGATAGCCAGTGCCTCCGGCTCGTAGCCCGGGGCGATGATGCCGTCGGACACCTCGTGCTGGATCAGCTTTGCGGTGGGCACATCGCAGATGTCCGAAAGGGCGATCCAGTCGCCAAAGGAGGACATGCGGTCCGCACCGCGTGCACGGGCATAGGCATTTGCCAGCGGCGACAGCTCCATATCCGGGGCAATGTGGTACATCTTGCGTTCCACATCGGTGAGCGGCAGCCCCAGCGCTGCGCCTGCCGGGGAAACGTGCTTGAAGGAAGCTGCTGCGGGCAGACCACAGGCAGCTTTCAGCTCCTTGACCAGCTGGATGGAGTTGAGCGCGTCCAGAAAATTGATGTAGCCGGGCTTGCCGTTCAGCACAGTGACCGGCAGGTCAGAGCCATCTTCCATATAAATGCGGCTGGGCTTCTGGTTGGGGTTGCAGCCGTACTTCAGTGCCAGTTCGTTCATTGGTGCATCCTCCTTATTTCTCTATTGTTTTAGTCCTGTTTTTCCTCTGCGTCAAGCTTTTTGAGCAGTTCCAGCTCTTCGGGCAGCAGCTCCGGCTCCTCGGGGTCGTCCAGATCGCTGCACACAGCATCGTACTTGTTAAAGATCATGTCGCCGGTCTCGCCGGAGTCCAGATCAATGACCCGGGCAAACAGGCTCACCTTGTTGTCCGGGTTCAGGCTGCTCCACAGACCCTGTGCAAAATCGCCGATGGTGCGGGGGCAGGCAAAGCGCAGCGGCTCACCCTCAAAGCTGGGGATGGGATTTCCGTTGTGCTTGTAGGTGCTGATGAAATGGCCCTCGCCTGCAACGGGCTGCGGGTAATCAAAGAAATAGCGCTGCACGCTGTCGCCATTGCCGTCCGCAGACTTGAGAATGCTCATCTGGTAGCTGCCGTCGGCGTACACCACAGCGGAGATGCGGGGGGTGTAGTTGGGGCCGTCCGGCTCAAAGGTGCGGGTGCGCAGGGCATCGGCAAAGCTCTTACCCTGACTCATCAGGTCATAAATGGTATCGGTCTGGTCGCCGTTGGTCACGATATGGGTCTTGCCCAGCGTCAGCACCGGATTGTAAATAATGAGGCTGGGGTCCTCCAGCTTTGCGGGGTCCGCTGCGATGGTGCAGATGCCGCCGCGCTCGGGCACGGGGTCAAACACGCGGTTGCGGCTGTTCTCGCTGCGGCCCATGATAAAGTAGCCAATGAACATCTGGCGGCCATCCGGAGCCATTGCCACAGCAATGCCGCGGCCGGGATACTCGTTGGATGCCAGATACTCGTTCAGGTTGATCTTTTCCATGTCAAATTCTCCTATTACGGAACTCCCCCAGTCGCCTGCGGCGACAGCCCCCTCGGAGAGGGAGCCTTGCCTCCCTCCTTGAGGGAGGTGGCACGCCGTCAGGCGTGAACGGAAGGAAGTTTTCACTCAATTTCTCCGCTGCACACCATAAGCCACAGCCTTGGGCAGCAGCTTCCACTCGGCCTGCTCCATCACACGCTTCTGCAGCACCTCGGGGGTGTCGCCGGGCAGGATGTCCACGGCCTTCTGCAGCAGGATGGGCCCGCCGTCGCACTCTTCGTTCACGAAGTGGACGGTGGCACCGGTCACCTTGCAGCCCCGGGCCAGAGCCGCTTCGTGCGGACGCAGACCGTACATGCCGGGCCCGCAGAAAGACGGGATGAGTGCCGGGTGCACATTCAGGATGCGGCGGGGATACGCTTCAATGACACTGGGCCCCAGCACGGACAGAAAGCCTGCCAGCACCACCAGATCGATGTTGTGGTCTTTCAACGTTTTCAGCAGAGCTGCGTCAAAATCCTCACTACTGGCGTAATCCTTGCGGCGCACCACGCAGCCTTCCACACCGGCCTTTGCGGCCCGTTCCAGCGCATAGACACCGGGCTTGGAGGCCACCACAAGGGTGATCCTGCCGTTGGGGTTCTCGCCCCGGGCTTCGCTGTCCAGCAGAGCCTGCAGGTTGGTGCCGCCGCCGGAGACTAAAACTGCAATGTTCAGCACAGCTCCACGCCCTCACCTTCTGCAATAACACCCAGACGGTAAGCTTCCGGCTCACCGTTTGCGTGCAGGATGTCCAGCGCCTTGTCGGCCTGCTCTGCGGGGACGGTGAGCACCATGCCAACGCCCATGTTGAAGGTGTTGAACATATCGTGCTCGGAGATATTGCCGGTCTTCTGCATCAGCTGGAACAGAGCCGGGGTGCGGACATCTGCCTTGTTGATGCGTGCGCAGCAGCCTTTTTCAGGCTGCGGGGAATGTTCTCGTAGAAGCCGCCGCCGGTGATGTGGGAAATGCCCTTCACATCCACCTCTTCCAGCACCTTGAGCACAGGCTTGACGTAGATCTTGGTGGGAGCCAGCAGGGCCTCGCCCAGCGTCTTGCCGCCCAGCTCTGCAGGGGCAGTGTGCAGCACATCGGGGTTTGCGTCAATGTCAAAGATCTTGCGCACCAGCGAGAAACCGTTGGAGTGCACACCGGTGGAAGGCAGGGCAAGGATCACATCACCGGCTGCCATGGTCTCGTTGCTCAGGATCTTTTCCTTATCCACACGCCCACGGTGAAACCGGCCAGATCGTACTCTTCCTCCGGCATCATGCCGGGTGCTCGGCGGTCTCGCCGCCCACCAGAGAGCAGTCGGCCTGCACGCAGCCCTCAGCCACACCCTTGACGATCTCTGCGATCTTCTCGGGAATGTTGCGGCCGCAGGCGATGTAATCCAGGAACACCAGCGGCTTTGCACCGGCGCAGATGACATCGTTCACGCACATAGCCACGCAGTCGATGCCGATGGTATCGTGCTTGTCCATGATCATGGCAATTTTCAGCTTGGTGCCCACGCCGTCGGTGCCGGAGATCAGCACCGGGTGCTTGTAGCCGGTGCAGTCCAGCTCAAACAGGCCGCCAAAGCCGCCCAGACCGCCAATGCAGTGCTCGTTCATGGTGCGGGCCACATACTGCTTCATCAGTTCAACAGAGCGATAACCGGCGGTGATATCCACACCGGCGGTGCATAGCTTTCAGAATAGCTTTTTTTCCATGGTCTTACTCTCCTAACTTTTTTCTCGTCCTTGGGACGGTCGTTCAGGTGGCGTTCGTGAATATCGGTGGAAAGCACCTCGTCCGGCTTCACGGCATATTCGCCGGTAAAGCAGGCGGTGCAGAATCCGCATTTTGCGTTCTTTGTAAGCTGGACAACATGCTCAGTGGAAAGGTAGCCCAGCGTATCAGCCCCGATCACTTCATTGATCTGCTCGACCGTGCGGCCGGTGGCCACCAGCAGCTTCTGATCCGGGATGTCAGTGCCGAAGTAGCAGGGGTACTTGAACGGCGGTGCCGACACCATAAAGTGCACCTCGGTGGCACCTGCGTCCCGCAGCAGCTTGATGATGCGGGCAGATGTGGTGCCGCGCACGATGGAGTCATCCACCAGCACCACGCGCTTGCCCTTGACCGTGCTGGAAACGACGTTCAGCTTGATGCGCACGCTGTTCTCGCGCTGCTTCTGGCTGCCCTGAATGAAGGTGCGGCCAATGTATTTGTTTTTGATAAAGCCGATGCCATAGGGGATGCCGCTCTCCTGCGAGTAGCCGAGCGCTGCATCCAGACCGGAATCCGGCACGCCGATGACCACGTCCGCTTCCACGGGGTGTTCCTGTGCAAGGAACCGGCCAGCCTGCTTGCGGGCCTCGTGCACCGAGCTGCCCTCGATGATGCTGTCCGGGCGGGAGAAATAGATGAACTCGAACACGCACATCTGGGTGTCCGGCCGACCGCAGTGATCCTTGATGCTGCGCAGCTCACCGGTTTTTGCGTCTGCCACCACGATCTCGCCGGGCTCCACGTCCCGCAGCAGGGTGGCACCGGCAGCGTCCAGTGCACAGCTCTCGCTGGCAAATACGTAGCCGCCGCCGGGCAGCGTGCCGATGCACAGGGGCCGATAGCCGCGGGGGTCACGCACTGCAATGAGTTTGGTGGCCGACATGATCACCAGACTGTAGGCACCCTCCAGCACATCCATCGTCTTGCTGATGGCGGTCTCGATGCTGCCCATGCGCAGGCGGTTGCGGGTGATCAGGTAGCAGATCACCTCGGTATCGGAGGAGCCGTGGAAGATGGCACCTTCATTTTCCAGCTGGCGGCGCAGCTCGATGGCGTTGGTCAGGTTGCCGTTGTGGCACAGTGCCATGGTGCCGCGGCCATGGCGCACGATCATGGGCTGTGCGTTGGCCCGCACGCGGCTGCCTGCCGTAGCGTAGCGCACGTGACCGGTAGCCATGTGCGCATTGGGGTTTGCCAGACTTGCCAGCACCGCCGGGGTGAACACCTCGTTCACAAGGCCGAGGTCGCGGTGGCCGTTGATCACGCCATCATCGTTCACGGCGATGCCGCAGCTCTCCTGACCACGGTGCTGCAGGGCATACAGAGCCGAGTAGGCCGCAGCGGCCACATCCTCGGTACCGGCACGGTCGTAAATGCCGAAAACGCCGCATTCTTCGTGCAGCGGATATGCAAAATCAGACATTGGTTCTCCTTTACAGCTGGGCGATCTCAGCCTGCAGCTTTTCCTCTTTGGCAGCGATCTGTGCGGCCATGGCGGTGCGCTCTGCTGCCAGCTTTTCGGCCAGAGCGTCGTCGCTCAAAGCCAGAATTTCCGCAGCCAGCCATGCGGCGTTCTTGGCACCGTTCAGAGCCACCGTTGCCACCGGGATGCCGCTGGGCATCTGCACCGTGGCAAGCAGGGCATCCATGCCGTCCATGGCACCGCCCTTCATGGGAATGCCGATCACCGGCAGGGTGGTGTTGGCAGCAAAGGCACCCGCCAGATGTGCTGCCATGCCTGCTGCGCACAGGATCACGCCGAAGCCGTTGGCACGGGCGCTTTTGGCAAACTCCGCTGCCCCGGCAGGGGTGCGGTGTGCCGAAAGGATGTGCGCCTCAAAAGGGATGTCCAGCGCTTTCAGCTGGGCACATGCGCCCTTTACCACCGGCCAATCGCTGTCAGAACCCATGATCACAGCCACTTTACGAACCATATCCAAACCTCTCTTTCTCAACCGACAAACAAAAAAGGCTGCGGTACACCCGTACCACGGCCTTTAATTCTGCGTATGCTCTCCCGACGCTTTGCACAAAGTTGCACGATGCCCCTGACATGCCCGAATGTTGTTTCGACCCATGAGACCCGGCAGCATCTTCATCATTGAAGTTCTCCTCCGCAGTTCCTTGTGCTTGCGTTTTCAGGCGGCGGAAAAGCCCTTTCTGCGGGCCGCCGTCCCTGTACTACATACAGTTTACGGCAAAAAAACATCTTTGAAAAGAGTGTTCCCACAAATTCTACCTTGTGTTTTCATGCCGTCAAAAAACTTTCAAAAGTTTTGTGCAGTTTCGACATTGTTTTTCTTTTTAAGTTATGACTTATAGTTTAAGTATATTTTATGTAAATAGGATGCGTTAACTTTTTTGTACAATAGAGGAACTTTTTTTAAAAAAATAATTTTTTGCTGTAATTGCCCCGTGCAGCGCGGATGAGGTCCGCCGGGGGCACAGCACACCTGCGTGCCGATGCGCCCGCCGGAGACATAGACCTTCTCCTGCGTCAGCACGCTCTCATCGAACACAGTCTTATACTGCTTTTTCATGCCTACCGGGCTGCAACCACCGCGCACATAGCCGGTGACCTTGTTGATATCGGCCACATGGATCATGGCAACGCTTTTTTTCGCCCACACTGCGGGCAGCGGCTTTCAGATCCAGCTCTGCTGCCACCGGAATGACGAACACAAAATAGTTTTTGCTATTGCCCTGCGTCACCAGCGTCTTATACACGCAGGCAGGGTCTTCGCCCATGCTGCCTGCCACATCCACACCTGCCACGGCAACGCCCTCTTCATGAGCGTACTCGTGGGCGGTGTAGGGCACCTTCTCGCGCTCCAGAATGCGCATGGCATTGGTTTTGCTTCTTTTCCCATCTCTGATATCCCCTTTGCTTGTATTGAACCCTCTCAGGCCGCTTCGCGTCCAGCTCCCCCAAAAGGGGGAGCTTATGCGCGGTAACTGGCTGATTCTCTTTCACCGTGAAGTAATGCCCCATAGAAAGCAGTAAAAAGCTCGCCCCTTCGGGAGAGCTGTCATTGCGCAGCAATGATTGAGAGGGTTCTTTTTCTATTCTACCACTTTTCTTCAAAAAAATTCAAAATTCTCTTGACTTCAGTTTCCTGAAGTGATATCATAGCGTCACACACTTCAGAACCCTGAAGTTTGACACTGCAAGCTGCGGCAAAGGAGCCGGTCTCCCTCGCCGTTTCACACGATAAGGCAAAGGAGACAAAACACTATGATCATCGTACTCAAACAGAACGCACCTGAGGTACAGGTACGCGAGTTCTGCCACGAACTGCAGGATATGGGCCTGCAGATCAACGATTCCAAGGGCAGTGAGAGCCACATTCTGGGCCTGATCGGCGACACCAAGGCCGTGGCCGAGAGCTGGGTGCTGGCAAACCCGGTGGTGGAGACCTGCCGCCGCGTGACCGAGCCTTATAAGAAGGCCAACCGCAAGTTCCACCCGGACGACAGCGTGATCGATGTGGACGGCGTAAAGATCGGCGGCGGAAACTTTGCGGTCATTGCAGGCCCCTGCAGCATCGAGAGCGAGCAGCAGATCACCTACTGCGCACAGCGCGTGAAGGCTGCGGGTGCTTCCCTGCTGCGCGGCGGCGCATTCAAGCCCCGCACCTCGCCCTACTCCTTTCAGGGTATGCGCAGCGAGGGCCTCGACCTGCTCAAGCTGGCACGCCGCGCCACCGGTGCTCCCATCGTGACCGAGATCATGAACACCGAGCACCTGCCCCTGTTCGAGAATGTAGACCTTATTCAGGTGGGTGCCCGCAACATGCAGAACTTTGAGCTGCTCAAGGCCGTCGGCCGTCAGAAGAAGCCGGTGCTGCTCAAGCGCGGCCTTGCCAATACGCTGGAAGAGTTCGTGATGAGCGCCGAGTACATCATGGCTGAGGGCAACGAGAACGTCATCCTCTGCGAGCGCGGCATCCGCACCTTTGAGACCAGCATGCGCAACACCCTCGACCTTGCCGGTGTGGTGATGCTGCACAAGATGACCCACCTGCCCGTTATTGTGGACCCCAGCCATGCCTGCGGCCACGCATGGATGGTGCCGGATCTGGCAAAGGCCGCTGTTGCTGCCGGTGCCGACGGCCTGATGATCGAGGTGCACAACAACCCCGCCAAGGCAAAGTGCGATGGTGCCCAGAGCCTGACCCCCGACCAGTTCGACGAGCTGATGCAGTTCATCGGCAAAGAGGTGGAGTTCTTCGGCAAAAAGCTGAACTGATGATTTGAACTATCCTCTGCGGAATTATTATTTTGTGTTTGCAACGAGGAAGATCCTGCGGGATCTTCCTCGTTGCTTTTTTCACACTGCATCTTCCGGTTCTGCCCCTTTTCCTGTGAAAAAAAACAACCCCCGGGCGCTTGCGGTCACCCCCGGGGGTTGTTACAAGAATGATCTACTTTTCAGGAGATCAGGCTCTTTTCCTTGGCCTTATCCCAGACAAGGCAGGTTTGGAGCTTGGTCACATAGCGATAGGGGCGGAACTCGTTTTCCTTCACATCGTCCATCAGACCCTGCTCTTCCATCCAGCTGGCAGCCTGCCGCAGATGAAGGTCGGCGTCATCGATGTCGCTGAAGCTCTTCACCGTCTGCGGTTCCGGGCAGCCGGCCTTTTCCCAGATCAGGGTCGCCAGACCGGCGCGGTTGGAGGGCATGGGGACGCCGGGCATATTCAGCACGCGATAGATGCCGGTTCCGGTTCGTAAATGCCCCACGCGGCTGCACCGGTCAGCGCAACAGCCGCAATGCCGGCCACCACATCGCTGCTGCCGCTGCCGCTCGGGTTGTCGATGTCAACATTTCCACCCCGATACAGCGCTTCGACGGTCACATTGCAGTCGGGCATTGTAAAGGTGATGGTCTGGGGGTCGTCCCTAGCCGGAGTCCAGTCCAGTGCTTCGCCGTCGGCACGCACGGCGCTCCAGTCGAGGAACTCTGCGCCCTCTGCGCCCTCCGGGAGGTTTGCCGTCACGGTCACGGTGGTGTGTTCCGGCACAACGGTGGCAGTATCCAGCTCCTGCTCCCCGGCACCGAGGTCAGCGGTTGCCTTCGCATTTACAGCGTTGACGATGTTGCCGTTGGCATCTGCCAGATAGCGGTATTCCACGCCATCATCGCCGCGCTTATAGCCGATGATGTAGCCGGAATTCTTGCTGAAAAGTTTCAGCTTGTTCTGATAGCTGAGATCCTCGTTGTCCGTTGTGATCTGACGGCCCGCGCAGGGTCATCCACCCGGATCTTTGCCGTACCGACAAAGCTTTTTTTGATGTTGATCTGCTGGTCTTTGCCCAGACTAATATCATCATCAGTATTATTCTCAAAGGTCACAGCCTTCAGGTCGATCTCCGAATCGCCTGCATCGGCCACACGGACACCGGTGACGCTGTTGCGGATGGTGCCGCTGTTCAGCTGCACATCGCCGCTTTCGCCCGAAATGTCAATGGCGGTGCCCTTCGGCGCTTCGACCGTGCCGCCATTAAGGCGCAGACCTCCGCAGTTTTTGACAGCAATCCCGCGTCCGTAGTAAAGCTGCCGCCGTTGATCCGTACCTGACCCCAGCTGTTGTTGATGCAGCTGGCACCCTCAGACACAAAGGTTCCGACTGTTGTGATGCCCTTGTCAATGGTCAGGTTTGCAGAGTTGTTGACAAAGCAGCTTTTTGTGCCGGTGGTTTTGAAGTTGCCGCCATTGACGTTCACCGTGCCGGTACTGTTAAGGATAACAGGTTCCTCGGAGGTCGCTGTAACATCGTTCAACGTCATGTGGCCGCCATTAAAAATCCAAAAAACAGCTCTTTCTTCTGCCGGGTTTTTATCATGTATATACGTACCCCCGTTAATAATCACCCTTCCAGAACCTGAAGCTGTCAGACAGTAAGCATTCGATTCCATTTCTGCATCATTTACCGTAAGTGTACCTGCAGGAACCATGCCTACATTAAAGGTTCTCGATGTGTATTTACCTTTTTCAATTGTCACCTGTGCTGACGGAGAAGCTACCTTTATGAAGTGTTTTGCATACGTTGCACAGTCAACTACATAATCGGCTTCACTCTTAATATTTACGATTCCTGCATTTTCCACATCGATAAAAGGATCAGAATTACTGAATGTAACATTACCTTTAATGGCAATATTCACCGGCTGTGTCGTATTGATCACGATTTTACCAGTATAAGGCCCCGCCTGGATCTCGTAATTGCCGCCTTTTGGTGATGGTCGTGCCTTCAAACGGGATCGTTTCGACTGCGGTATCTTCCAGCGCAGTTACGCCCATTTTCAGGCGTACCCCCCCCCAGAGCAAGTGCATTGACCGGAAGGACAGATGTCATCATGCATGCCGCAAGCACTGCACTGATGAACCGCATCTTCTGTTTTTTCATCCTCAAAACCTCTGCTTTCTGTTAAAATTTCTGAGACTTATGTCTCGCATTTTTTAGTATAGCACCTCTATTTTCTGCATACAATCTTCACCTGCACTGAAATTTGCCTTGTAATTTCTTCTAATTTTTGTTGCCTTTGCTCGAAATTCTCTGAAACTTTTCCCCGGTAGTACCGGCCCCCCCCCCGCATTCCATTTTTTGCGTATTTGTGTTATACTATAGTGTATTTGCAATCCACCCTGAAATGAGGTTTTTTTTATGAAAGCACATATCGCACGCAACCAGAACGCCGGTGTCCCGCTGATTCTGGGCTGGAACCTTTCCCCCGCTGACCGCGGCAAACTGGAAGGCATGGCTCCTGCCTTTGGCATGAAGGTGCTGCTCGTCTCCCCTGCCGATGCGGGCAAGACCGTGGCACAGCTGCTGGGCGAGGTGGAGACCAAGGCGCCCGCACGCTGGTGCTGGAACCGGGTGCCTACCCGCCGGCAGTGTTCTGGCTAACTTCAAGGAGAAGGATGTGGACACCCTGCTGGATCTGATGAAGCAGGCACAGGTCACCATTCCGCTCAAGGCCGTTGTGACTCCCTCCAACCGCAGCTGGGTGTTCGGCGATCTGCTGGCCCACCTGCAGGAGGAGCACGCCGCCTTTACCGCCGCAAAGGAGAACCACACCGTATGAAGACCCGCGCAAAACGTTTTCGTCAGCGCCCTGCTGGCCGGGGTGCTCTGCCTGAGCCTGCTGGCAGGCTGTGCCTCCAAAAAGAAAGAGCTTACCCGCTATTCCACCGTTTTTTATGATGTGTTCGATACTGTAACGCAGGTGATCGCCTACTGCGAGAGCGAGGAAGAATTCAACACCCAGATGGATGCCCTGCACGCAGACCTTATTACCTATAACCAGCTGTATGATATCTACAACGATTACCCCGGCGTGACCAACGTCAAGACCATCAACGACAATGCCGGCAGCGCTCCGGTGGAGGTGGACGACCGCATCCTCTCCATGCTGGAGCTGGCCGACCAGATGTACCAGACCACCAACGGCAAGCTGAACATTGCCATGGGCAGCGTGCTGAATATCTGGCACAATTACCGCGAAGCTGCCGAAGCCGCCGAGACGGATGCCGACAACAAGCTGCCCACCATGGAAGAGCTGGAAGCAGCCGCCCAGCACTGTGATATCAACAACGTGATCATCGACGCAGATGCCAAGACCGTTTATCTGGCCGACCCGGAAATGCTGCTGGATGTGGGCAGCGTGGGCAAGGGCTACGCCGTGGAAATGGTGTGTCAGGCTGCCGAGCCCGCGGCCTGACCAGCGCTCTGGTGAGCGTGGGCGGCAATCTGCGCGCCATTGGTGTAAACCGGACGGCAGCCAGTGGACCGGCGGCGTGGAAAACCCGTGGAGTTCTTCGGATGTATACACTTCGGATTCCATGCTGGACGGTGCCATCAACATGAGCGATATGGCCCTTGTGACCAGCGGCGACTACCAGCGCTACTACGTGGTGGACGGCAAGCGCTACCACCACCTGATCGACCCGGACACCCTGTTCCCCGCCGCCTACTTTAACGGCGTGACCGTGCTGTGCAGCGACTCCGGCCTTGCCGACTGCCTGACCACCGGCCTGTTCTGCCAGCCGCTGGAGGACGGGATGAAGATCGTGGAAAGTCTGGACGGCGTGGAAGCCATGTGGTGCACACCGGATCAGCAGGTCATCACCTCTTCCGGCTGGGATTCCCATTGAAAAATAACCCTTAAAACGGCAAAAGGCCGACGCAGTGCTGCGTCGGCCTTTTGCTGTTTTATCAGATGGTGAACTGCACCACACAGAATGCCGCGTAGATGCACAGCAGCGCAATGCCCTGCGGGCGGCTCAGCTTGCCCTTGAAGAGAGCGGGCAGGGTGAGCAGCAGCATCACGGCGAACATGACCGGGAACTCCAGCACCAGCGATGCATTGTGGCCGAAGAGCAGGGAGTTCTGCGGGATGCTAAAGGGTGCCACCACTGCGGAAACACCGCTCACCAGCACCAGATTGAACACGTTTGCACCAATGACATTGCCCAGCGAAAGTGCACCGTGGCCCTTTGCCAGCGAGGTGATGGCCGTTACCAGCTCCGGCAGCGAGGTGCCCAGTGCCACAAAGGTGAGCGCGATCACCGACTCCGGCACGCCCAGTGCCTGTGCGATCAGGGTACCGTTATCCACCAGCAGGTTGGCACCCACGGCAATGAGCACAGCGCCCACGGCCAGCAGACCCAGCTCCTTGGCAAAGGATGCATTTTCTTCCGGTTCTTCCTCTTCTTCCGGGGCGGGGGCGTTCTTCATGGCCATCACGTTGCAGATGATATACGCTACGAACATGGCCAGAAGGATCAGGCCCACCGGGCGGGAGAAGTAGCCGGTGGTGTAGGCCACACCGGCATAGAAGGCCGCTGCCACAAGAAGAACAGCACCGGCGTGCGCAGGCTCTTGGGTCTACCTTGCCCGGCTTCACCGCAATGGTGAGGGCCGCAATGAGCGATGCATTGCAGATGATCGAACCGATGGCGTTGCCGTAGGCGATCTCGCCGTGACCGGTGAGGGCTGAGGTGGTGGACACCATGACCTCCGGCAGGGTGGTACCGATGGACACCACCGTGGCACCGATGAGCAGCTCCGGCACATGGA
>ENA-OQAR01000127-OQAR01000127.1-human-gut-metagenome-genome-assembly--contig:-NODE-127-length-19438-cov-3.002900_pt1 | contig 19438 bp, 19 predicted proteins | sample MGYA00242738_ERZ504533 | MGnify/ENA primary metagenome ERZ504533 (study PRJEB26092, sample SAMD00036276) | human gut metagenome | host: Homo sapiens | study: EMG produced TPA metagenomics assembly of... | reverse complement strand
CGCGACAGCAGCCAGCTGCCAATCTGCCCGCCGACGAACATACCGCAGAACAGCAGGACCGCGGCGAGCCAGTCGACGTGCCCGCCGGTCGCGTACGAAACAACACCGGAATGGAGGTCGGCACGATCGCCAGCGTGGACGTGGCGGCCGCGTTGCGTTGCGACAGGCCGAGCCAGACGAGCGCGGGCACGATCACCGTGCCGCCGCCAATGCCGAACATGCCGGACAGCACACCCACCAGCAGTCCGACGGCGACCAGCACCACGATTCCGCGCGCCGATTCGTCCAGCCCTGCCGGGTCGTTGCCGAACAGCCGATCCGCTTTTCTCCAATCGCCGCTCACCTTGCCGCCCACAGCCGATTCCTTTCCGCGTATTTCCACGCCCGATACTAGCTATTCGCGGCACGTCGCCGCCCGTTGGTTTCATATTCCGCCCACGCGGCATCCGTCGTCATGCACGACGCCACGGCCGCCCCGTATATGTGCCCACGCGGCATCCACCCGCACGCATACCAGCCACGTTGTCCGGAAGAAGCAATGCGGCACGGCGGGTCTATGACTAGCCCCGCACGCCGGAGGAGTGGCGCGGGCCACCAGCACCAGCACCCTCTCGCCCACCGGTCAGTGCGGCACCGGCCACGCGACCGTGCCGCACGAGCCACGACCGCCGCCACAGCCCAGCGAGCCGCACGAGAGCACAGCCCGCCACAAATACAAGCAACCCCACAACAGCAGCCGCCACAGCCGTCATCTCCCCCGGCTCGTCGTATTGCGTGGTGTCCGGGACCTCGGGTTCGGAATCCTGTGGCCGCGCACCAGCAGCCGGTGTGAGTTCACTCCGTATGGCGTGCAGGTGATCAGTGTCGCGTAGTCGGCGCCCGGCTCGATGTTGAGTTTGCTGATTTCGCTCGGCAGCACCACTGAGATCTGGTCCACTTGGTACGTGTAGGTTTCGTCGAGCACGTGGAATGCGAACGTGTCGCCTTTTTTCAGTTCGTCGAGGCCGGTGAGCAGTCGCGCGGATGGCAGTCCGGTGTGTCCGGAGACTACCGCGTGCGTGGTCGCTCCGCCTACTGGCAGCGAGGTTCCGGCCAGGTGTCCGGCGGCGATTTGCAGTACGCCGTCGCTGGTGCCGTGGTATACGGGCAGTTTCACTTTGATGCGCGGTATGGTCACGTACCCCATGATGCCGGTGCCGGTTACGTCGAGGGTTGCGTCGTATTCGCGTTTTTGCTCGTCGGTCATGTGCCAGCGGTCGCTGTTGGTGACGAGCCGTTCGTTGTAGGCGTGTGCCGCGTCGAGCATCGCCTTGCGTTCGGCGCCGGACATGTCTTTGGTTTGTTCCACGTAGCCTGCTACGGCGTATGACTGGTGCATGCGGTTCCACCAGTCGCTGAATGTCGGATACGCGATGAGGCCCAGCGCGCCGATCATGGCGATTGCGGAGATGGCAATCATCACATTGAGCAGCGCATTCGATTTCTTATGCTTGGCAGCCGGTTTAACCTGCGCACCCGGTTTAACCTGCGCATCCAATTCGACTTGCGCAGCTGGCTTGGCGTCCGATTCATCCGTCACGTTATTTATGCTACGCCCGCTTCCGCAAAGCCGTCTTGGCAACGATCAGCAGCACCAAACCCGCGCCCAAGATGGCCACGGCAATCCAAGCGGCCTGCTGCACGTCGGCGCCGGTGTGCGGCTGGTCCGGCGTGGTGGGTGGCGTGTGCGTGTTGGTGATTTCAGTGGAGTCGCCTTCCACATCGGAGATGGTGGTGTAGCCGTCGGGCACCGCCGCTTCGACCACGGTCCATTCGTGGTCCGCGTCGAGCGCTGTCCACGAATGCGTCCACTTGTTGGACTCGTCCAGTTTCACGTTTTCCACGGGCTCGCCGTCGCGCAGGAGTTTCACGGTGATGGATTCGGGGCGCTTGCCGTCGGAATTGTTCCGGTCATTCCAGATTTTACGCACGGTGCGTTCCACGGTTTTCGGCGGTTGCGCCACACATTCGGTTTTCGGTTCGATACTCAGCACACGCGACCCGCCGGAGACGCCGTCTTCGGGCACTGCGACGAGCATGCTGCCGGAAGAGCACGTCCATGTCTGGTTCTTTCCGGAGGCGTTGGCGACCTTCACGTCACGCTGTCGGACACGGCCAAGTACAGGCCGTCGGACAGTCCGGTGAAGGCCAGGTGTCCGGAGGCGTTGGTGACACCGGTTGCCGTGGCGTCGGGCTTGTTCACCGCGATGAGTCCGGCGAGCGTGTTGGCCATGTCTCGCCACACCTGCGCGTCCTTGCCGGTCATCTTCGACCAGTCGACGGGGTAGGCGGTGGAGTCGGTGAACGGTGCGACGGGTTCGAAGGTGGCGCCGCCGCTTGCCGGGATCTGTCCGACTTTGTAGAGGTTGAAGCTGGCGTCCGAAATGGCGAAGTTGGTAGAATCGTCGGACGTTTCGGAATCCGAGCTTTTGTGTTGGTACGAAATGGCGATGCTGCCGCTGGCAGAGTCTGTTGTTGGCGCCGCGACGGCATCGCGAGTAGTGAATGCACAGGCTGCCGCGGCGAATGTGGCGGCGATTGCGCAGCATGCGGCGATGACGCGGCTTGCGATCGTGCGTTCCTTCATTGCCGACCCCTCTTCTGTGGATTGGAAAGTAAGCATGTTTGATTCGCCCCCAACGGCAAACCGGAAAATATATGGAGCCAGGCTGGATACTCAAGAAAATTAGGCAGTGCACAAGGGATTGAGGTGGTCCAGCCCAGCATATGTGGGTTCAGTTATTATTTAATTTTTAGTTTTTGAATTATGTATTGCGATTCCCGTAAGCCGCTGCTGACTTGCGTCAACGCGGCTCACGGGTTTCGCATGGTTACTTCAGATTCTTATGGAATCCGGAGGATCAGGCATTGCGACGACGCAGAGCCATCACCAGGGTCGCGCCAGCAAGCACGAACACGGCGATACCAGCCACGTACAGCATCACAGTGCCCATGCCGCCGGTGGAGGGGAGGGTGTTGCCCTTGACGTTCGCCACAGTAATGGCAGCAGTACCGGCCGCTGCATTTCCAGTTCCTTTAGTGCCATCGACCGTAACGTCAATCTTGGTAAGCGGGGTCTGATCGTAATTGGTCCATTCCTGGCCGTTAGTAGTATCTGCAGAGATAATCACTGCGACCGGATTGGTCAGCTTGTTGTATCCGTCAGGAGCAACAGTTTCTTCCAGATAGTAGGTGCCGTCATCCAGACCAGTGACCTTGAAGAGACCCTGTGCGTCAGAAGACAGCTCAGTGGCATTAGCTTCAGTGGTCCATCCAGACACTTTGCCGTCTGTAACCTGAGCATATTGCTTTTCCTCGCCACTGCCACGGTACAGCTTGAACTTGGCATCCTTCAACTTCTTGCTGGGGTCATTCTTATCAACCTTGGTGGTGTCGAGTTCATAGGTGAACACAACAACCTTGTCTTCCGGAGTCCTACCAGTATTATCACTGTCACCCGTACCGGACTGGTTCGGATTGTTGGAATACTCAAGATAGACCGAGTTGCGATTACCGGTGCCACCAATCACAGCGTTGCTGTTCAGCTTTGCGGAATATTCAACGATAATGTACTTGCCCTTGACAGCACCTTCAACCTTCTTCAAATCATCGAAGGAGACAGAAATACCCTGGCCACTGACTCCGACGGTAGCATTTTTGGTGATGTCAGTATCAGTATCGTCCTTGACCTTGTCGGAGGAGAGATACACCTTGACAGCAGTTTTCGCAGGTGCGTCAAAAGCGGCATCCAACGTATCGTGGAAGATGTACTTATAGGTGTCGTAGTTGGACATGTCCGGAACGGAACCAATCAGGTGGAATGGCACCATATCTCCGATGTTGTAATCGGCAGTGTCATTGTACTGAGTACCGTAAGCTGCCTCAGTGGTGGCCTTGACGTTCTCCTTGACCTTCTTCTCGACCGTAGGAACGCCCGTCTTGGCCTTCAGTGTAGTCGGACCAACAACCTTGGTCAGATGCAGAGAAAGAGCATCACCCTGCGCAACGCTGGTCACATCCTTGAACACGTAGTAGCCAGCGGCCAGCTGCTTAGGAGTATCCTTGGTGATTCCCTCTGCAGCTGCATTGCCAGTGAAATCAACGTACTTGTTGACCTCATCCTGGATTTCCTTATCCGACTTATTGGCCAGATCTGTGAGTGCTTTCACCGTGGTCTCATCGACGCTGTCACCAACGTTCACGCCTTCGGAACGCTTCGAGTTAGCACCCCACTTGAGGTCAGACAGAGTGGTTCTGTCCGATGCCAAAGTACCAGTAAACACCTGGTAGGCATCATAGGTATGGGAATCAGTCGAATCGACGGAAACCTTATAAGTGGTATCCGCCGCCATGGCAGTGGAGGCACCGGCGAAACCGGCGACGGCCATTGCCGCGGTGGCTGCCACAGCGACGAGGCCCTTGAGAACCTTGTTCATTGTTCTCCCTTTCTTTCTTGTTTGAAATCTTGAATCTTCAGTTATGTGTGTTCAGTTATTGCCTAGTGGGCATTGGGTCGCTACGCTACGGTCCAGTCCCCCTTCCCCTAGACGAGTTCATCATTGCCGCCTCCTGACCTTGAGGGCCATTCCAGCCGCAACAACACCTATCAACGCAGCCACCAAAGCCGCCGCGTAAATCCAATAATCGCCAGCTCCACCAGTCCCCGGCAGAATCACACCCGGCTTGTTCTTGATGTTGCCACCATTGACAGTGAACGTGGTCTGCTCGTTGTAAGCGCTTGTACCTTCAGTATTGAAGTCGGTGTTCGCGTACCAATTGCCAGCGATGTTGCCGCCTTCCAGCGGGCCAATACGGAACTTGTGAGGAGTGTTATCAAGATCGTAGCCATCAGGCGCTTTGGATTCGACGAGTTCGTACTCACCCCAGACCAAGCCGCTGATCTTGAATTTGCCGGAGTCGCCATCCAAATCAACATATGCACCAGTCTGGGTGGAGCAATCGGCGACGTTGTTCTCGTCGTTCACGCAGTCGGTGACAGTGCCAAGCGTGGCATCCGCATCGATGTACTTGGCCACGCCATTCTCCCAAGAGAAGGTCTTCGTCTGCTTGAGGGTCCACTGGGAGCCGGGAAGCGGTTTGGCATTGTTGGAGTCCGAAGACACCTTGGTCCAAGTCACGGCACCGGTTTTACGAGTGTTTGCGATCTTGTTGCCAGTGTTACCTGCGCCAAACGCCGGGCTCCAAGTAGCGGTTCCGTTGGCGATGGTGATCGTGTACACCGTATCGGACACTTCGTAACCGTTCGGCGCGGCCTTCTCCTTCAGCTGGTACGTGCCATTCGCAAGGTCGGAAACCTTGAACTTGCGGCCTTGGTATCTTCATCCTTCTTGCTGGAAACAGTGCTGTTTTCCAGCACGTTCACCACATTGCTTTGGGTCCGCAACACGGAGGCGACCGCGCGATGCTCGCCTCTGCGGGCAGCAACACGACGGCTACTGTATGCGGCGGTGGAGGTGACGGCGCAGCCGGAAGGCGCAGTGTCAAGTATCTCAGTTGCAGTGTTCAACGTCACAATGTCGCCACCGTTGAACGCAAAACCACTGTTTGCACCGGGACGATAGAAGGATTGCGCCGTAGTCCATCCTGCCTTATCTCTGCGGATTCGGAAACTGGCGCTAGCAGGCATGACTTCATTGATGGTGTACGACACGTAACCATTGCAGCCACTGGCAACCGTCATCTCTTTTCTGTTCGGCGGATCGCCGCTGTCCGACGGCCAATTGCCATTTGCTGTCTTCCACTCAAGAAACAGCTTCTGACCATTATTCTGGTTGAAGGCATCTTGCATCTTGAAGAACACCGTGGTGGTGGTTGCCGGCGCTTGGTCACGTTCACCCTCAGGGTGACGTATTTTCCGGTACGAGTTTCTTTCGCCGTAATCGTCACCGGCGAAGAAGTCACCTTATTCGCGGTCAACGTGACGCTTGTGCCGGTGGTGGTGCTCAACGAGACGTTATCCGCATTGTTGGAAGTGGACCATTCAACAGTGTTGCCTTCAGGAGCCACGGAAGCAGTCAGCTTGAGGGTCTTGCCCTTCTCAAGACTGATTTCCTGACCATCGGTATAGCCGTTAATCGATACGGAAGTCTCTACGGTCACGCCGGAAACATTGACAGTGAACGATGCGGTGACCTTACCATCAGCCGACTTCACGGTAATAGTGGTATTGCCATTGCCGGTCGGAGTGACCAAACCGTTTTCGCTCACTGCCGCCACGGCGCTGTCGGCAGACGACCACGTCAGCTTCGCATTGTCAATGAGCGTACCGTTCTGGTCATAGGCCACCGCGTGGAATTGCTGCGCAGTGCTGTTCGTAAACGACGCGGAAACCACTTCGTTATTATTCACATCAAAGATCTTGACGGACTTGACCTCTGTACCGGACTGGTCGTCAGTAATGTTCCAAGACTGCTCAGCAGTATTGCCATTCATCCTGGAGAGCGTCCACGTCGAACCGGCCAGCAACGTGTTGTTGTCGGTGCCGTCAACCTTCTGCCATGTAATCGAAGAGCCCGTCTTCTTATTGACGATCTTGCCGCCAGTCAGCAGTTTATCCGCTTCTCCGGTGAGTTCAGTGCCGTTACTGTTAAAGACATGAACAATGTTTTTTGCGGCTTCGGTAGTGTCACTAGTATTGATCTGGTAAATGTTGGTGTTCTGCGCATAACCTTCAGCCGTACCCGATTCCTTCAGGAAATAGGTGCCGTTCTTGGCGAGGTTGCCCAGCTGGAACGAACCTTCCGCATCAGCATCATCGTTCCAACCGCCATCTGCGATGGTGGCGAGAGCGTTCGTACCGTTTACCGCATCGTCCTTCTTGCCATACACGGTCCAGCTGGTTCCGCCGAGAGCATTGTGCCCAGCGGTGTCATCCACCTTGTTCCACGCGATCGCGGCGCAGGAAGTGGAGTACGAGCCGTTCCATGGCAGATTATGACGCTCCTGGTCCATATCCAGAGCCGAAGCGGAATGGCTACGTTCGTAGTTGATGAACGGATAGAATTTGCGTCCTGACCGGTATTGCCTACCGCGTCAGGGTTGTACATGGCGAACGATCCACCGACCCATACGCGACCGTTGGTACTCACATGCGATTCAAAGCTGCCGTTCGGTACGAGAATGCTACCGAGCATGCCCGCAGCCGGGTCATCGTTGGTTTTCATGGGGAACGAGCCATCCCATACGTCATCATTCTTCTCAGCTGCAGAATTCTTGGCACTACGAGTCGTATACCCGAACCCTGACCACCTCGGATGACCACGTTGCTCGCATCCGCGAAGTTCCACATGATCTGCTGAGCACGCTTGGCGTAGGCAGGGTCCATATAGAGACCGCCCAACTCCACGGTCTGATTATTCATATCGGTCCACCAGAACCGCCAACCATTGTCGGAAGTCCACATTCCCACCGGGTTCACATTAAATGACCACGGAAGAAGTGTCCGGAATATTCGAGAAGCTAAAGCTCACGCCGGTATACGACGAGGACTCGTTAAGCATGTTTGCCGGCAGATTGAACACCTGCATGGAGGACGTGCCATTGCCTACAAACTTGATGATCTTCTCATGCACGTTGTTGATGGTGAAGGTATAGCTTCCATCGAACTTCGTGCGAACAAGGCCGTTTTGATTTTCGTTATCTGACAAGATTGTCGCATCAGCACGTAGACGCTGCTTGACTGCTGCTTGCTGAGGCCGCTCAGATTCCCCGACACGCGTCTTGATATAGGAGCCGAACTCGGTGAATGTCTGACCGGTGGAACCTATCTGATCATCATTCTGATTCCAGTTGACAGTACCGCTTGTATCGCTCGGCACGTAAACGGAGTTGCGATTGTCGTACTTGTTCTTATCGGTATTCTGCGAGCCGTAAGACGCACCGAGAATGTCGTTGGACGAACCGCCGTACACGTTGGTTGAAGCGCCAGCAATGTTAGCCGTATAACGTGGCTCCGAAGTCTTGGTCTGGCCGACCCATCCGGCATTACCCCAAGCCTGCGCACCGCCGACCCAACTGATGTCGTTATCGGAGCTATTACCTCTCACCTCAAGCGTGGAGGAACCTGTTGCCGGACGATACTGACCGCCAAAGCCCACAATGCCAAAACGGAAGCCTTTGTAGTCTTTTATATAACCATTCTTCGCGCCATCTTTATCCGTGTAATACGAAGTCCATAGCCCCTTAAGCGGATGCATAAGCAACTTGCCGTTCACAGCGGTCAGACCTTCGGCCTCGGCAGCGTATGAACCGAACGGCCCATTGACGTTATTCATATTGCCGGATGAGGCTTTCCGGCCTACATACATATCACCGCCAACATATGTGGCGATTCCGGAATCCACAGTTCCGCTACCTGTATCGGTGCCGGGGGGAAATGCTGGTAGGCGTGCAGATTGCGCCGTCATTGTGACTTTCATCAGCTTTGGCATTGTAGGCGGGGAGGAGGGAAGTTACTGCGACGGTGGCCATCATGGCTACCGCTATGGCGGCGGCGGTCAGGGAGCGGGTACGCGAAAGCGCGCAACCGGATGCCGATCGCGTTCCTGCATAGTGTCGTGGTGCGTTGCCGGCACCATTACGCCATTGCCTCATCTTGTCCCCTATCCGCAAAGTGTTCACCCTTCTGAGCCCCTCAACTCGAGGGTTGATATCCTTTGCATAATGCCGTTATCACTTCTGTTTTACGTATAGCTTCTACGCTGTTCCCATCTCCGGCAACACAGCCGGAAACCTCTGTTTTCCCTTTTTCTCTGACCTACGGTTTACTATGATAACCTTTACAGTTATGAAAACAAGATGAAACAGAAAGAACCCACACCCCCTCCCCCGATACGTTTTTTCGTCCCCTCTCACGGGGACAACGCTTTAAAGCCTGATATTCAACGGTTTGTCAACGATTGCAAATCAAAAACACATGCTGATCATTGAATGAAATTCATCATTCATCAGCCCCCGATTGGCGTGTCATGAAACACATCACTGCAAATTGTTTCATTTTTTTCCTGAAAACGTATGCCACACACCATGACTACAGTGGGGGTATCCCTTATCAATCCACCCCAGGCCATCACAATCAGCCCGTCGGCATTGACGGGCTGCGGAAGGGTAATGAGACTCGGCTCTCAGCGGCCAGTGCCGTACACGGAATCGGTGCCGCGTAGTACGAGCTGGGCGCGCACAATCTCATGCGCGTTCTCAAGCGGCTTGCCTTCGATAAGCTTCATGGCCTTTTGTGCGGCCGCGCGACCCATCGCATACGGATCCTGGCGCATGGTGGTCAGGCTCACAGTGTCGGCGTACGGCGAATCGTCGAAGCCGATAATCGAGTAATCAGAAGGCGTGTGGTGGCCGTAACGTTCCAAACGCAACACCAGCGGAATCGCCATCATATCCATCTGGCAGCAGATCGCGTCCGGGAACTCGTCCAACGCAAGCAGCGCGGTCAACGCCGAGTCGGCGAAGGTCTTGCCACGCGGCACAGAGACGACGCGCCACTTGAAGTCATGGGAGGCCTCCATCGTCTTGCAGGCGCGGATGAAGCCCTGTCCTCGCGCATCGATGGAGGAATTAATGGAATCGACCGCATCGGAGCACACGTACACGATATTCTTGTGCCCCAGATTGATCAGATGCTGGGCGGCGGTGAACATGCCGTCCTCATCGTCGATGGAGATGGTGGCGTCGAAGCCGTTTTGCGTCGGCGTATTGATGCCGATGATCGGCACGTGGATGCGTTTGAGCTGCTGGATTTCCTTCGGATCCACGCCGAACGACGTTACGAATACGGCGTCCACGTTGCGGCGGACCGGCAGATTCGTGAAGAAGTCGCGGCGGTTTTCGGCGGTGTCGACGTGCTGGAACAGCGATACGTCATACCCGGCATTATGCATGACGGATTCGATTCCAGCGAACACTTCCGTATTGAACCAGCTAGTGATCTCTTCATTCATCAGCATCGCCACACGGTACGATTGGCCGGATTTCAGCGACGTGGCGGAACGGGAGATGTTGAAATCAAGCTTGTCCGCCGTTTCCAGCACCTTGCGGCGCGTACGTTCGGACACCAGTTCCGGCCGCGTGAACGCGCGCGATACCGTGGAAATCGACACACCCGCGCTTGGCCACCTCGCGAATGCCTGCTCTATCCATCTCTCAACCCCTTTGCGGTTTCTGCATCATAATCACAAACGTTCCCAGCCTTGGAAACACTTGCCCGAGCGGCAATGCTCTCCCATATTGCCACTATTATACTGCGAACGTTGTCAAAAATCACGCTAATGTTGCACCAATAGCACAAAATATCAAAATAACTGGATAAGCCGCGTAAAAAGCCCACTTCGTCCACTGCCGCTTATAACCCAACTCGCCGTTGTAATAATGCACGAATGCAACGCCAATGCCAGGCATAATCATCATCACCGCGCCAAACAGGCCGGCAGTGAACATCATCGAATTCTCATGCTGGCGCATCAACGTGAAAATCAGCACGAAACCAAGCGTCACCGAGCCGACGCTCATCATATGCTGGCGCAGGCCGACGCGCAGCAGCAGATCCCACAACAGTCCGATCAACACCAGACCGACCGACAGCACAATCTTCATTGACTTCTGGTAGCGCGCCGCCACCCAATCCAACACGGCAAGCACAACGAACGCGATGAACAGACCGAAAACAGGGTTCTGCGAGCCAAAATCGAAAGCCTTATGCGACGTGCAGAGGTCGTACGGCACCTCACACACCACGGCGAGGATGAACAGCTGCAGGCCGTACGCGACGCGACTATGTGTTTCACGGAAACCCTGCACCAGCAGCCACGCGTAGATCGGAATGGCGAACCAAGATATGACCTCGCTTAAGACCATCGCCGTGAGCGACGTCATATTATTGACGTCGGAACCGAAAAACAGCGGCACAATGGTGGTGCTACCAGCTGACAGAGCCAACGCCACAGCGCCGATGACCTTGAGCTGGAACACCGTCAGTCCGCGGTGCTTCTTCTTGGTACGGCGAGCGCCGCCGAATCCGATCTGTTCAATCGAATCAGCTCCAGCACCCTGCTCGGCATAGCTTTCCATATGTCCTCCTCAGTTCCGCATACGGCCTTTCGTGCGCCCAAGACGCCCAGTACACCCAAGACGCAACCTACACGCGTTTTCACGCGTTCAGCACGAATTTCAGCAGACCGTCGTAGTCGGCACCGGTAAACGAACATACCGCATGCTCCGACTTGGGCGGGTCGCTCATCGGCGAAAATTTCCGTACGGAAGTATGCTGCGTCGAGACCGGCGGAATTGGCTCCGATAATATCGTTTGCTTCATCGTTGCCCACCATGAGCGCGTTTTTTTGCGATTACGAACTCGCGGTCGAGAGCCAGCATGTACAAGTCGCGGGCAGGCTTGCGGATTTTCTCTTCGCTGGAGATAATCACGTCGTCCAGTACGTTCGCCAAGCCGGTCATTTCCAGTTCGGGGCGAGTATAGCAGCTTGTGCGTTGCTTAGCTAGCGCCACGACGACGCGGCCTCCTGCAATGCTTCGATCATGTCGAGTGCGCCCGGACTACAGGCGGATCATGCTGGTGCTGCCCTGCCGGAACGCCCATGCGGCTTTCAGCGCGGCTTGCGGCAGTGCCAGTTTCTTTTCAGCCTCCTCACTACGGTTCATCAGCAGCGACCGGTAGACCGGCAGGATATCGAATTCATCCCATCCGTTACGGACGATTGCACGATCGGCTTGATGGACCATTTTCGCGGGGCTTCGAGCTTTTCGACTGGTCGCGCATCACGTCGACGGATTCGTACTGCGCGCCCAATTCGGTCACGCAATCGTACAGCGCCTGCCATGCGGCCTCGCTCTGCTCATCGGTACGAATGTCGATCAGCGTTCCGTACAGGTCGAAAAACACCACCTCGTACCGCGGATTGCGCGCTCCGATTCCCACTGTCGTATCCTTTCTGGTTTTCCGGCCCCATTGCCGTATCGGTTACGGCGACCGCAGCTTTGCGGTCGCCGTTTTGTAGCTTCCCTACTGAGAGTATTACTGCAACCGCCAGATTGCAAACGTATGCGGTGAAACGATCAAATAATCGCCATCGCCTGCGCTCACATTGTTTTCCATCGGACTGACGGACGAGCCGAGACCACACCAGTATCTCCGTATTCCGCCAATCGGTTCCAAACCCGTTACGGCCACGTCAATAACGCCGACGTGTCTGCCTGGATTGGCGGCCATCAGATAATCGCCGACGCGGAACACGAGTTCGTCGCCTTCCGTATCGACGATATTGCGATTGCCGTCGAACCACTGTGGATCAGACTTGCGCAATGCAATCAACTTCGCGTAATACTCAATCAAATCGCGCTTCTGCCATGCACGGTTCCAATCGAGCCAGTTAAGCTCTTTGGCGGAATCGTAAGAATCAGAGCTGCCGAATTTGGTACGTGCGAACTCCTCGCCGGACAGCATGAACGGGATGCCAGCGGAGGTAAGCGTGATACCCACAGCCAGCTTGTTGGCGTCCATCACGTCGGTCAGCGCGGCCGCAATCTGCGGACCGACACCGGCCAGCCCTTCCGCCGAGAATCGCGTCATACATGACTTTTGGCACATCCACGGTATTTTCGTTACGCCTTCGGCCACGGTGCTGCCCAACGAACCAGCCGCAAAGCTCGCGCACAACTTGTCCCACAGCGTGAGGTCGTCGTGCGCGGACACGTATTGAATGACCTGGCCTGCCACTCCTTCCGAATGTTTGCCGCGACGCCACGCGTCCACGGCCTCACGCGCAGCCGCTACGTTCTCGTGCATGCCACCGTTCACATAACCCGGGCGGTCCGAGAAGAACACATGGCCCTTGATGGTGTCTCGCGTGGTGTCGCAGAAGTGGCCGATGCGACTGTCAAGCTTCGACAGGCCTGACTTGTCAGCCAGCACGGTGTCGCTGGGCAGCGGCGCGGTGGCGCCCGCGGACCACGGTTCGCCGTACATGAGAATGTCGCGTCCACGGCCGGGAATCTCATCCAGAGCAGCACGCACGGCATTCATGGTGTCCACGTCGATCAGACCCATCAGGTCGAAACGGAAGCCGTCCATGTGGTATTCGCGCGCCCAGAACGTCACGGATTCCACGATGAACCGGCGGAACATCTTGCGTTCGGTGGCCATATCGCAGCCGCAGCCGGATCCGTTGGCCAGCGCGCCGTTGGGCTTACGGCGCAGGAAATAGTCCGGCACCGACCGCTCAAACCAATTATCGGGCGAGAACATGTGGTTGTAGACCACGTCCATGATCACTTTGATGCCGGCGTTGTGCAGCGCCTGCACCATCTGCTTCACTTCGCGGATGCGCACCGACCCGTCGAACGGATTGGTGGAATACGAGCCTTCCGGCACGTTGTAATTGACCGGATCGTACCCCCAGTTGTAGCGATCGCAGGTCTCTTCGTCCACGGAACCGAAATCGTAAATCGGCATGAGCTGCACCGCGGTGACGCCAAGTTTCTTGAGATATGCGATGCCCGTGGGAAAGTCGGGATGCCCGTCCAGAGACGTACCGTCGTCGGTGAACGCCAGATACTTGCCCCGATGCGATTCGGGGAAACCGCCGGCGGGATCATTGCTGAAATCGCCCACATGGGTTTCCCAGACCACCGTCTGCGCAAGCGGCACGTCCGGCATATGGTCGCGGTACCAACCATCCGGATTGGTGCGGCTGAAGTCCACGACCATGCTGCGCCGGCCGTTCACACCGGCCCCGCGCGCCACGGGTCGGCGATGCGGTCGACGGAACCGCAATCGCGTTCGATCAAAAAGTCGTAATACACGCCGTGCATGTTGTCGGCGAAATCGTACGTCCAGGAACCATCGGATTCCGGACGCATCGTGTACTGTCCAATCAGAGCGTCGCCGCTTTCCCCCATGGAGCCACGCGAGAACAGTCTCAGGGTCACCTTCTGTGCGGAAGGAGCCCAGAGAGCGAACTGGGTGCCGGTTTCAGTAACCACGGCACCCAGCGGCCGTTCCAGACACAGCGGGAACGGTTCGGCGACGCTCGTGTTCGGCTGTGCGAAGCTGTCTACGAGCGTCATATCCTTTGCCTTTCTTTAGCCCTTCACGGAGCCCGACATGGACTCCTGATAGAAGCGCTGCATCACAATGAACAGGATGGCGATCGGAACGAGATCACGACGCGGCCGCGGCGAAGCGGGCAAACCAGTTCTGGATATATTCCTTCTGCAGCATGAGCCACAGGCCAATGCCACGGTGTAGTTGGATTGCGTACGGCAGATCACCTTGGCCATGACAAAGTCGAGCCACGGGGTCAGGAAGCCGATGATGGCCTGGTAGACGATCATGGGCTTGCAGATCGGGATGATGATCTTATGGAACACCTGGAAACGGGTACAACCGTCGAGCAGGGCGCTTCGTCCAGCGAGGTCGGAATGGTGTCCATATAGCCCTTCATCACGTAGAAGCCAGCGCCGGAACCGGCGGAGTACACGAGAATCAACGCCACGGTAGTCATGGTGCCGCTTGACAGGCCCAAGGCCTTCAAGATGAAGTAGATGGCGGTGACGGCCATGATACCCGGGAACATGCCAAGAATCAGCACAACGTTCATGAAAGTCTTGCGCACACGGAAACGCATACGGCTCATGCAGTATGCCACAGAGAGCACGAAGATCAGAGAAATCGCACAGGTGAAGCAGGCGATGATGAACGTGGTGCCGAACATCTTCGGGAAGTCCAACACGTTGCGGTCGGTGAACAGCACCCTATAGTTGTCCAGAGTCCACTCCTTCGGGAAGAAGGAGCTGGTGTACGGGGCGGTGTTCTTATTGAACGACTCCGCGAACACCCATACGATTGGGACGAGCCAGATGACGGCCAGAATGGCCAGGAACAAGTGGGCGAACACGTCGCCGGTGATACGGCGGATCTTCTGGTCGTGCAGAAGGCCGTGGCTTTCCACTTTGGTTGCGGAATGCTTGTTGCTCATCGGAATGCCTCCTCATTCTTATAGGAGCCGGAATTGCGGTAGGTGATCAGCGAAACGATGGCCAACACGACGAAGGTCATGATGCCGATCACGGCACCGAGATTGTAATCCTGCTTGTCCACGGTCAGCTTGTACAGCCAGGTGATAAGCAAATCAGTGGAGCCTGCGGAATCGCCCAATGGCGTAGGATCGCCGCCGGACAGCAGGTAAATGACGTTGAAGTTGTTCACATTGCCCGTGAAGGTGGTAATCAGGTACGGAGTGAGCACGAAGATGATGTACGGCATGGTGATCTTCGTGAAGATCTGCCACCAGTTGGCACCGTCGATCTTCGCCGCTTCGTACTGGTCGGCCGGAATGTTCTGCAGAATACCGGTGATCTGCATGATGGTGTACGGGATACCGACCCACAGGTTGATGATGATCACGGTGACGCGGGCCCAAGTGGCGTTGGTGAAGAACGGCAACGGGCCGTCAATCCAACCCCACGTCTGCAGCATGCGGTTCACCGCACCCTGCGGCTGGAGCATGGTGTGCATGACCAACAGGGACACGAACTGCGGAACGGCGATGGACATGGAGAAGCATGCGCGCCAGAAACCCTTGAAGTGGGTGGTCTTGCGGTTGATGATCATGGCCACGAACATGCCGAAGAAGAAGTTCAGGAAAGTGGCGAAGAAAGCCCAGACCAAGGTCCACACCAGCACGCGTCCGAACAGTGCAGCGTTAACAGTGCCGCCGCTGTTGGAGAAAACCTTGGCGAAGTTCTCAAAGCCGACCCAGTGGAACAGCACGAGGTGCTTGTGGTCATAGCTGGTGAATGCCATTGAAATCATGAAGATCAACGGCAGCACGGTGAACACGACGATGCCCAGCGTGGGCAGGAACATCAGCAGAACGTGCGCCTTGGCATCGAGCAGCTCGCGGACATCGTCCATGAAGCTCGGAGCCTTGCCGTTCTCCTCGAGCAGCACCTGGGACTTGTATGCAGAGCGCACGGACATGACCCACAGGCCGATGAAGGCAGCGGTGATAACCAGAGTGGCGACACCGTACAACAGGATGACCACGGAACGGTCAGGTTCGGTGTAGACCCAGAAGCCGTCGACCAGCTTCTTGCCGCCTGCATTGGTGCCCAAGGTCGGCAACTTGGAAAGATAGTCCACACCATTGATTGCCATGAACACGAAGTATGCGATTTCCAGCGCCAGCATGGCAATGCCCTTGACATACTGCTTGCGCACGATATCGCCAAGACCAAACACCACTGCGGAAAGCTTAGTGAACAGGTCACCACGCCGGAACGCCGCCCTTACCGTGTAAGGTGACGGAGAAACATAATCAGCACCCTGCTTCCGAAGGCGCTTCATCTCCCGTGGGGAAAGAGTTGTTGCTGTCATTTCGACTGCCCTCTCATATGGATATTGAAAGATAAAAAAAGCTTTGCTCCCGGACAAGGGGAAGGAGAATTTAAAAACCTTGCCCGGGGAATGCAAAGCTCGGAGGAGGAGTGAGCCACTATGCAAAGTGGAGAGAGACACCGCGACTCGAAGCGTCTCTCAAAGCTGCAGGATGGCTGGGGGGATTTGGCAGTGCCAACCACCTGCATTCTTCAGTTATTGGATTTTTAGGATTACTGATTTCACTCAGCGATCTTGCCACCGGCCTGCTTGACCCAATCCTGGTACTTGGCGGCAGCGTTGTCCTTGGTGATTTCCTTGTTGACCAGGGCCTTGCCGAAGGTTTCGGCCGGAGTCCACCAATCGTTCATGCCGGACAGACCGGACTGCAGGAGGGCGGTGTTGGCCATGGTGTCGGCCTGGGCCTTGGCTGCGATGTCGTCGGTGGTCAGGTCGGACAGGGACTTGTCGGTCGGCGGGATGGCGCGCATCTCGTAGTGCAGCTTCTGAGCTTCGGTGGAGCGAGGTAAGCCGCGAACTGAGCGGCGGCCTTCGGGTTCTTGGCGTTCGGGTTGTAAGCAGCGGCCTTGGTGGCGGCGAAGGACTTCATCTGCTTCTTCTGGCCGTTCACGGTGAAGGTCGGCAGAGAGGTGGCGGCGTAGTTGTCACCCAGGGCCTCCTTCACGTCCTTAGCGGACCAGGTACCGGAGAACAGCACGTCGGCGGAGCCATCCTTGATGGCTGCGAGGCCGGAAGCGCCATCGTCGTTGGAGAAGTTCGGGTTGGCGACCACATCAACCAGATAAGAGGTGATATCGGCGCCGTCCTTCGGGAAGACCATGCCTGCGTCAGCATCATTGCCCTTCTCGCCGAACAGGCTCAGGCCATCATAGAAGCCGTTGATGTACCAAGAATTCTGCAGGGAGAACGCGACCTTGGCCTTGGAAAGGATGGTATCGAAGTCCTTGGCCTCATCCTCGGTGATCTTGGACTTGTTGTAGTACATGAACCACGTGTTGTCGGTGTACGGCACGCCATAGAGCTTGCCATCGGTGCCGGTGACGGAGTTGACTTCGAGGTCACCGTTCTGTTCCTTCACCTGCTTCTCAGCGTCGGTGCCCAGCTGGCCAATGGCCTTGGCATCCATTAGAACACCCAACTGATCGGAAGCGAACATATAGACATCGGCCGCCGCGGACGGATCAGTGCTGACCTGCTTGGAAGCATCGCCTTCAGAGACCACGTCATTCTTCCACGTGATATTGTATTCCGGATGCGCCTTGGCGAAGTTCTCTTCGACCTTGCCCAGCCAGTTGGTGTCCTTGGCTTGGTCTTCCTGCGGGGCCCACACGCTCAGCGTGACGGCCTCGGTGGAGCCGGAAGCGTTCTTATCGCCACCGTCGGAGGAGCCACCGCACGCAGCGAGCGGAACCAGCATAGAAACGGCAGCAGTAAGTCCGATTGCCTTCTTCCAATCGATCTTCATTGATCTTCCTTTCCTCACATAACCTTGTGTTCCTCAACATCTCCGGTTAAATGGTACGGACCAAAACCCTGCATACGTTCACATCATCGTTCTTGGATGATTACCAACAACACTGGGGCCACCAAAAAATGTATCAGTGATTGTTAGTGTAGCACGTTTCTGCCAACGTTTGCAATTCAGCGTTATGATTGTTTCAAAGAAACACCGCAAACCGCGAAATATCAAGGAGACACACCCTCATGCTTCCCCCCGCGAAACACCCCCACCCCAAATGGCTTGCGACGCAATTTTTTATGAAATCTATCCACAGTCCTTCGTCGACTCCAATGGCGACGGCATCGGAGACATCCCCCGGAATCACTTTAAAACTGGACTACATCAAGGATCTCGGATGCAACGCGATCTGGCTCAATCCTTGTTTCGACTCGCCATTCAAAGACGCCGGCTACGACGTGCGCGACTACAAAAAGGTGGCATCACGCTACGGCACCAACGACGATCTCATTGCGTTGTTCGACGCCGCCCACCGGCGCGACATGCACGTGATCCTCGATCTCGTGCCAGGCCACACCAGCGAGGAACACGAGTGGTTCCACCGCAGTTGCAAGGTCGAACGAAACAATTATTCCGACCGCTACATCTGGACAGACTCATGGATCTCCGGTGGCGACGGACTGCCATTCATCGGCGGCGAATCGCCCCGCAACGGTACCTACATCTTGAACTTCTTCAAATGCCAGCCGGCGCTCAACTACGGTTTCGCGCACCCCGAACGTAGCTGGCAGAAGCCAGCCCTTGGTCCGGACGCGAAGGCCACTTGCGACGCGATGGTGGACGTCATGCGGTTCTGGCTTTCCCGTGGCGCAGACGGCTTCCGCGTGGATATGGCCGACAGCCTCGTCAAAAAGGACGATGAGGGCAAGCCTTACACCATCCGCACCTGGCAGTACATGTTCGCCCGGATCCGCCCGGCCTTCCCCGAAGCCGCGTTCGTTTCGGAATGGGGACGGCCAGAGGAGTCGATGGCCGCCGGCTTCGACATGGATTTCTATCTCGATTGGCGTTGGGACGGCGTTCCCAACGGCTACAACATGCTGTTGCGCAACGTGGACGACCCGTTGAGCCGCAAGGGCGACAAGAGCTATTTCACGCCGATTCCGGCACGCCGATCAGCGAATTCCTGGACGAGTACGAGCCGCGTCTGCGCGAAGCGGAAAACGGCCGACGGAAATTTTTAATTTCATCACCTGCAACCACGACACCGCACGCGTGGCGCCGCGACTGTCGCAGCGCGAAAATCGCCCCTGGCATACTGCACGCTGTTCGCGATGCCGGGCGTGCCGTTCCTGTATTACGGCGACGAAATCGGCATGCGATACCGCGCACTGCCCGGCAAAGAAGGCGGCTACGTGCGCACCGGTTCGCGCACACCGATGCAGTGGGGTGCGAACGACGCATCCGGAGCACTTCACGTGTCCGATTCTGCAGAATCG
>ENA-OQAR01000126-OQAR01000126.1-human-gut-metagenome-genome-assembly--contig:-NODE-126-length-19447-cov-3.378520_pt1 | contig 19447 bp, 20 predicted proteins | sample MGYA00242738_ERZ504533 | MGnify/ENA primary metagenome ERZ504533 (study PRJEB26092, sample SAMD00036276) | human gut metagenome | host: Homo sapiens | study: EMG produced TPA metagenomics assembly of... | reverse complement strand
TTGGACTTGACAAAATGGATGTTTCCTATAATAGGCTTCACTTGCCGAATCAGGCAGGTGATACGTTGAAGAAGATTGGATAAGTTGTGGCTCTCATCGTGCAGAAGTTTGGCGGCTCTTCCGTAGCCGACCCAGAATCGATCAAGCGCGTGGCCCGACGCATCATCGAAACGAAGAACGCCGGCAATGACGTGGCCGTCGTGGTCTCCGCCATGGGAGACACCACCGACGACCTGATCGATCAGGCGCTCAGCATCGACTCCAACCCGCCGGCGCGCGAGATGGACATGCTGATGACCGCAGGCGAGCGTATTTCGATGAGTTTGCTCGCAATGGCAATTCATGCGGCCGGCTCTCACGCCTACTCCTTCACCGGCTCCCAGGGCCTGGTTTTCATGACCGCGCCCAGTTCGGTACGCGCATATCAAGGCCGTGAAGCCTGACCGCGTGCGTCGTGCGCTCGACAAGGGCTCCGTGGCCATTGTGGCCGGCTTCCAAGGCGTGAACGAGGGGCGGCGACGCCACCACGCTCGGCCGAGGCGGCTCCGATACCTCCGCAGTGGCTTTGGCAGTGGCGCTGGACGCGACGTATGCGAGATCTACACCGACGTCGATGGCGTGTTCACCGCCGATCCGCGCATTGTGCCGACTGCACGCCGTATCCCCGTCATCGACTACGAGTCGATGCTGGAAATGTCTTCTTGCGGCTCCAAGGTGCTTGCCCTGCGTTGCGTGGAATACGCGCAGCGATTCAACATGCCGTTGCATGTGCGAAGCTCCTTCTCCCACCGTCGCGGCACGCTGATCGTGCCGGAAGACGTCGATCCGCGCACATTGCCGAACATCTGAGATATCTGAGATTCGCATTCGGCAATCGCGAGACATCGCAGGCAATCGCAAGAAAACGCAAAATAAGCTAAGACTTTACGAACAAAGGTAAGAACATGAGCGAAAACAACAACCAGTCCTTGGGAGATCTGTTCCCCGATCTGGGGCCGGAAGTCCCGATCATTTCCGGCGTCGCACACGACAACACCGAATCGCTGGCCACCGTGCGCCGCGTGCCGAACGAGCCGGGCATGGCCGCCAAGGTGTTCACGCTGCTGGCCGAGGCCGGCGTGAACGTCGATATGATCGTGCAGGCTTCCGCTTCCACCGGCACCGCCGATATTTCCTTCACCGTGCCGGGTTCCGCCGCTGCCAAGGTGCGGGATGTGTTGCAGGAGAAGCAGGACGAGCTGGGCTACCAGTCCTTCGACATCGACGCCAACGTGGGCAAGGTGGCCGTGGTGGGCGTGGGTATGAAGACCCACTCCGGCTTGGCTGCCAAGTTCTTCAACGCGCTGAGCGACGAGGGCGTGAATGTGCTGATGATCTCCACGTCCGAAATCCGCATCGCCGCGCTGGTCCCGCTCGAGCAGCTGCAGGACGCCGTCCGCGCGCTGCACACTGCCTACGGCTTGGATGCCGAGCAGGTAGAAGCCGTGGTGTATGGCGGTACTGGTCGCTGACGCAATACCGCGCAATAACAATCAAAAAAGACTTGACTGGATTGCTTGAGGCGTCTCAGCCAAGTCTTTTTTATTCCCATATCTGTTTTACAGATATTTTTTCAGATAATCTGCAAATGAAAAAGCGGAGGATTGCTGAATAATCAACAATCCTCCGCAATATTATGTTCTGCAGAAATCAGATATCACCATGTACAATCATGCATGATCATGCGTAACTGCAGAACATATGCAGATCGTTATCACTTCTTGGTGATGTAGCCGAGTGCCTTCAGCATTTCGGCGCTTTCCAAAGCGCCGCCGGCAGCGCCGCGCAAAGTATTGTGAGCGAGCCCCACGAACTTCCAATCGAAAATGGAATCCTCGCGCAGACGGCCGATGGAAACACCCATGCCACCCTCGTAGTCCACGTCCTTCTTGACCTGCGGGCGATCGTCGTCGGTCAGGTACTGGATGAACTGCTTCGGCGCATGCGGCAATCCAAGCTCGGAAGCCTTGCTCGTGTAGTTGACCAGGCGATCGACGAGCTCTTCCTTGGTCGGGTTCTTGCCGAAGTTGATGAACACGGTGGCGGTGTGGCCGTTGAGCACAGGCACGCGAATACACTGCGAGGTGATCTTCAGCGGGCCGTCGAACGGCACGATTTCGCCCTTTTCCTCATCGACGCGGCCGAACACCTTCAGCGGTTCCTTCTCGGACTTCTCCTCTTCGCCGGAGATGAACGGAATGATGTTGCCCACCATTTCCGGCCAGTCGTTGAACGTCTTGCCCGCGCCGGAGATGGCCTGATAGGTGCTCACGATAACCTCGCGCGGCTCGAATTCCTTCCAAGCGGCGAGCGCCGGGGTGTAGGCCTGGATGGAGCAGTTCGGCTTGACGGCGATGAAGCCGTGCGTGGTGCCGAGACGCTTGCGCTGGTGCTCGATCACCTCATAATGCTCCGGGTTGATCTCCGGCACGACCATCGGCACGTCCGGAGTCCAACGGTGGGCGCTGTTGTTCGACACGACCGGCGTTTCGGTCTTCGCGTATTCCTCTTCGATGGTGCGAATCTCAGCCTTCGGCATGTTCACTGCGGAGAACACGAAATCGACGTTTTTGACCACGTCTTCCACGTCGGCCACGTTCTTGACGACCATGTTCTTCACGAATTCCGGCATCGGCGTTTCCATCTTCCAGCGACCGCCGATGGCCTCTTCGTAGGTCTTGCCGGCGCTGTGCGCGGATGCGGCAAGGGTGACCAATTCGAACCACGGATGGTTTTCGAGCAGCGTGACGAAGCGCTGTCCGACCATGCCCGTAGCTCCGAGAATGCGACCTTAATCTTTTCGGACATAACAACCTCTCGCTTATGCTGGAACGGTTTCGTATGATTTCACGCTTGAGGTCGACCAGCCGGCCCCAAACGACGTCGTGGCGGCCACATGCGTTGTTCAATCTTACGAAAACCGCGGAACAAGCAGGTTCCCCTATCCGTATGCTGGTCTGCCCGTATGCTGACTCGCACGACCCATGTGTGCGCGTTGTCGGTTCCTTTGTGTTGGAATGTCTGTCTTTTCAGCTGTGCTTTTATGCAAATCCACGAATAGGATTTATGTAAATCCACGAATAGAGGCATCGCTCCTTCCGACTTCTTTCCAAGCTATATCTCAACTTATGTTGACAGAGATGTGCGGGAGGAATTGGGGGTACGTAAGATCGCTGAGTTTAATGTTTTTTGGAATTGGCGGCACTTCGCGTGGGGGAGGTGCTTAATACGGAAAGCCTCGCAAATGATTGCGGTATCTCTGTGGACACGGCAAAAAGTTGGCTGTCGATTCTCGGATCAAGTTTCATCGCTTTTCGTCTTCGACCATATTTCAAAAATTACGGAAAGCGGATTACTAAAGCGTCAAAGCTTTATTTTTACGATACTGGACTTGCGGCGCATTTGCTTGGCATTGAATCTACTGAACAGTTAATCTTAAGCAATCATAGGGGAAACTTATTTGAAAATTTGGTGGTAACGGAAATCATCAAACGTTATGAAGCGTTGGAGAAACGTCCGAGCTGTATCACTGGCGAGATAGCAATCGCAAGGAAATCGATCTCATCATAGAAAAAGGCGGGAAGCCATACTATTTGATAGAGATTAAATCATCTGCGACGTTCCGTCCAGAGGCGTTTTCCACGATTGATAGTATTGCGCCGGAAATGGGTGTGCCCTGTGAGCGACATTTTTGTGGTGTATGGCGGATCCGACAGTTTTGGGAATAGGCACGGTCGCGTAATAGGATTTCGGAATCTTGGAGAGCTGGTCGAATAACGGGTCGTGCAATTTCGTAATGCATGACTTGAAAACGGCGGAATCTTCAAGGAAAGATGGCATGCTGCAGATATTGGCGTGATATCAACTTGCTGTTGTTCTGCGAAGCGCCGTCACCAAATGATTCAATTACGATTCCGCAGGGTGATTAGCCTACGCGGCAGATCTCTGCACAACTTGCGTTTTTGCGGTCTTTTTCGCGAGTTGTGCAGACGGGAAATACGGGTTGTGCAGCCGTAGAATTCAAAATCAAATCGGGGATCATAACCATCTCACTTTTATGGCAATTGTTAAGATCGATATCGTCATCAAGTTTTCTGGATGGATTTCTCTGCGCATTCAATTGACTGCGGATGCATTGGTGTTTTGGTTGACATCTTGCGCGTGTCGTTATTGTCTTTTTTTATATTTTCATGAGCGATCGGATTGTCGTTCGTATGATTATGAAAAATACGTATGATAACGGTTTCAAATAAGAAAACCACTGAAATTACTTATATTTACAGTTATTGAGAAAAAACGATTTTCGTCGTATTATGAAGGTACATGATTCATTGAACGTGGATGTTTTGAATCATGTAGTTCAAAGGAGAATAGATATGAGTCACCGAAATAAAGCGTTAGTTGCTATTGTGGCCGGTACTGCGCTACTAATTAGTAGCGGCGCGGCAATAGGGCAGGCGGCGATAGCGGATGAGCGTAGTGGCAAAGCGATGCAAACATTGAACGTCGACTTTGCTACGGAGACTGGAAATTTTCGAGGCGGAGCTTCGGGAACGTTGTATGGATTGGGCGATGATGGTTCTCCTGCGGATGCCATTCTTGATGGAGCTCAGGTGGAGAATTCATCGCAGAAGCCTCCGAGTGGTACTCAGCATCCTAGTGGTGATGCTCTTGCGTTGGAGAACCAATCTTTTCGAATGGAGGCAATGAACTTGCTGTTTATATGCAGGATTATTATCCCGATTGGAGCTATAACAGTGGCAATCGTCCATCCGATAGTCGGACTTACGTACTCGATGTCCCTGTAGACGACCCATCGTATGGCACTTACACTAACGGGGGAGATGGAGTATGGGACTACGAACAGGTTACGGAAATTGTAATCAATAAGGTCCTCGCTAACACTGAGCATCCTGACCAATACACCTTTATTCCTTTCAATGAGCCTGACGGCGGGAATTGGTATGCGTCAGGCGACAACGCCAGTGCCAAGATTTTCAGGACTTTTCTTTCGGATTGGGACTCCGAATATAAGCTTATTCAGAAGATCTGGCAACAGTACAAGAATGGTGAAAAGCCTAGTAAGGTCAAGCCAACTGCTGATCATGCGCGTGTGGCAGGTCCGGGTGATTGTGTGTACCGGCAGAATAGGAGCAGTGCCTTCTTATCTCATGCTAAGAGCCAAAATACTCTTCCTGATGTTTTTGTGTGGCATGAACTCGGTAAGGAAAGTCTTTCTTCCTTCCGCAGTCATTATGAAAGCTATAGGAAACTGGAAAAGAAGTATGGAATTAATCCTATTGACGTGAACATCACGGAATACGGCGAGCTGCGTGATATGAGCGTTCCGGGGCAGCTGATTCAATGGCAGTCCATGTTTGAAGATGAGAAGGTGCAGGCTGAGACGGCATATTGGAATTATGCAGGCAACCTGTCCGACAACATGGCTCGAGCCAATTCCGCTAACGCAGGGTGGTGGCAGTTCAATGGTATGGTGATTTGCGTGGGGCTCAGACAGTAAAAGTGTCTTCTGATTACATGAATAAGGCCGACAGCCTTCAGGGAATTGCCGCTATTGACCGCACTAATAAGAAAGCGACGGTGCTGTATGGAGGGGCTAACGATGCTAATGCCGATCAAGTTAGAACGACGGTTCCAACATTCCGGTAACTGTACATTTGACGGGATTGGATCAGAATCTGTTCGGCAGCACAGTTGATGTCGAAGTTAGAGAGAATGCCTTTACTGGCCCAGATGGTGTTGCAGCTACTCCTAGAGTGGTCAATGCGCTATCCGATGTAGATATTTCTTCCGGCACTTTAGATGTGACCACAACAAGTGTTGATCGATATGCCTCATATCAGCTGATTGTGACTCCTCATCAGGATCGTGTTCTTTCCATTGACAATGCTGCTGCAGGTCGTGCTCTGTTGGTGGAAGAGGTAGAAAATACCGTACTATCAGGAGGCGCCCAGACTTACATTAAGACTCCGTGGGGAGATGGCTGGAACTATTTTATGACATCGGGCAATGGTGATGTTGGAAGTTTCAAGACGGGCTCGATTGCTTCTTGGACGGTGGATGTTCCGGCGGATGGGATATATCGTTTCCAGGTGATCAGTGGTAATACTGGATTTCCGGGGGATAATGACGTGTCTGTTGATGGACAGTCTGCTGGGACTATACACTTTGGCGCTGAACTGGCGATGAAGCCGGCGGCAAAATGGTTGTATCGAGGAAGCGGTGAGGTGCTACTGCGACTCAAGCAAGGGCAGCATCAAATCCAACTTCATGGATCATCGATGGACAACACACTGGATAAGTTCTTGCTTTATCAAGTATCGGCTTCCGATAATTCCTTGGATCGAATCGAATATCCTGCGGATCAATTCCGTCTGGAAAGTGGTGCTCTGCTGACCTATGACCAAGATGGAGCCAGAGGATTCGCCTCGTTGAATGGAGGCGAAGCGAAGCTTTTCGCCCATGCTTGGGAAAGTGGGTATCACTCAGTGAAAGTTGTCTACACTGCATCTCGGGGTGATTCCATGGTGCTTTCGGTGAATGGTACATCGGTCACCACAATTACTGCTGAATCTGACGGTTTGCAGTCTTCCATGGTGAACGTTGCCCTATCTGAAGGAATTAATAAGCTGGAATTATCAGGTGATGCTGTTTCGATTCGTGATATCACCACATGCGTGATGCTGCGGATGATAGCAATGCCATCACATTGGAAGCCGAGTCGTTGCAGCTTGCAGGAGGTGCGCAAACTCGGGAGAACAGTGCATCTAATGCTTCTGGATATTCGTATGTGACCGGTCTCGGCAAGCAATTCGTCACTGAAGAGAGCGGTGCCTTCGGCATGGGGGATCAAACCCGCGTGGTTACTTTGGATACGAATAATACGCCGAAGATAGCTGACGCTGTGAGGGGAACTGTAACGATTCCAGCGGGAACCATTCCTGCGGGAAAGTTTAATATGGTTGTACGCTTCTCGAACGATGCATTCATTGGTAAGCATGATTACAATCCGCAGATTGTCGATTTGGGATTGCAGGTGCGTGATGGAACTGCCAATGGTGAGGAAGTAGCGCGAGGTGCGTTCCGGTATACCTATTCTGATAGTAACTTCCTAGAGCGGGCGATGACTGTTGAAACCAGTGGCAGTGCTTTGGTTCTGGGGAACTGGGATGAGCCTGGTGTCGGCGCTGGAGCGGTATCGTGGGGCGTTGGTCCTAATCTTGACTATGTGCAGTTTTATCCAGTGATGGTAGGAGATGTGTACCACCAGTCTCTTGCGTAATGCGAGATGATATGGATTGGCCCTCGGGAGTGATTTCCTGAGGGTCAATTTATAATAAAACGGTATCAGAGTGTCTTAGATACTACTAATGAAGACTATAGGTATTGTAAAAAACGTTGGAATAAAGCCATTTTGTGTATATATAAATTGTGTCTGTGAATTCTGGCTATAAGTTGACGTGAAAACGTTATCGCGCTATAGTGAACTTATCGACATAAAAAGTTCGTAGTTGGTAAAGAGGCCGTATCTGCTGCGAATTGCGAATCCGATCGCCTGAAGTTCCAGTGGCATAGCTGGGAGGAGTGAGGTGATCTACATTTATGGGAGGTACGTCGTGGTGCAGGACTTTTCTTGGAAACTGGTGCTGTCACGCTTTACTTTGAGGTTGATGCGGCAGATCACGTTGTGATGAAAAGTGTGCGGTCGGGTGAAGTGAGTCGTGATTTTGCTCGTCCGTTACCGCTGGCTGAGATCATGTTTGCTGGTACTGGACACTGGATTGCTTGCGATCGTTTGATTCACACTACTGTTGGAAAGGAACTCCGGTTCGTTTCATATGAGGAAACAGTGGTGGATAAACTCCACCGGTTGAATGTGAATATGAAAGATGAGGAGTCTTGCGCGTGTGTGCAGATGACATATGAAATTGTGGAGGGAACATCAGTCATTCGCTCATATGTAAGCATCACCAATGAAGGCGTATCCCCGCTTGTTCTCGAATCTGTGACCAGTTTGGTGCTTCCTATGGGATCTGTGCATAGTAACGCATCTTGGACTCACGAGTGGGTGTTGACGGAAGGTCATTTTGATTGGCTGGGTGAAGGACGTTGGCAAGAGCGAAAGCTTGATGACTTTTTCCCAATGCTCCAACAGGAGATGACGGGCCATGATCCCCGTGGTGAGCATGCCGTTGTGTCGACTGGTGCATGGTCTACCGGCAGTATGGCACCATTGGCGTTCCTTGAAAACAAAGATGCCGGAGCTGTATGGGCTTTCCAGGTTGAACATAACGGAGCTTGGCGCTGGGAAGTGGGCAATAATACAGTAGATGGCTACTTTGCAGTATCCGGACCCACTAATATAAACCACGCGTGGACAAAGAAGTTGGATCCGAATGAATGCTTCACCACAGTTCCTGCTTCTTTTGTGCTGGCCTCAACTCAACAGGAAGCGATTGCGAATCTTACGCAATATAGGAGGGCTTGCCGTCGAGTCGATAGTACGACGACGCAGCCGCGCATTATCTTCAACGATTACATGAATACCATCAACGGAGATCCCACCACGGAGAAGCTGTTGCCGCTGATTCCGGTGCTGCGGAAGTGGCTGTGAAATTTTTGTCGTAGATTGTGGATGGTATGACGATTCTGGAGACTGGTGGCCAAGTGTTGGTGAATGGCTCCCTTCGAAGACGAGATTTCCTGGTTCCAAAGGCATCGTGGAAGTTATGGATGCCATTAAAGATGCTGGTATGATTCCAGGGCTTTGGCTAGAGCCAGAAGTTATTGGCGTCAAATCGCCGGTCGCTCAAAAGCTTCCAGATTCTGCTTTCTTCCAACGTAATGGGCATCGCGTTGTGGAGCAGGAACGATATATTCTTGATTTGCGCGATGGTAGTGCCCGAAAGCATTTGGATGATGTGATTGACAGGCTTGTCAACGATTATGGCATCGGTTATTTCAAGATGGATTACAATGTTTCTCCTGGCAGCGGAACGGATTACCAGGCCGATTCAGTTGGTGACGGCATGCTTGAACATAACAGGGCCTATCTAGATTGGATCGATGGTATACATAGAAGATATCCCCATGTAATTCTTGAGAATTGTTCTTCTGGAGGGATGCGAGAGGACTATGCACAAACGTCCCGATTCCAGGTGCAGTCCACGTCCGATCAACAGGATTATCGGTTGTATCCAGCTATTGCGGCAACCGCTCCGGTGATGGTGGCGCCAGAACAGGCCGCAAGCTGGGCTTATCCTCAGTCGTCAATGAATGCGGAGCAAACCGCGTCAATATCAACACAACACTGTTGGGTCGCTTCTTCCTATCGGGATATATCAATCGTATGGATAAGTCGCAGAAAGCAATTCTGCGGCACGGTATTCAGGCATACCGACGTTTTCGTTCAGCCAGTTATTGAACAGTCGGTGCCTTTCTGGCCATTGGGAATGCCTATGTGGAATGATTCGGTGATTGCGTTGGGATTGCGCGATGATTCGCAGTCTCTGATCACGGTATGGGGCAGGAACGTCAATGAAGCGCAATCGATAGCGAAGCTACATGTACCGCAGTATCAATATCAGGATATCTGTGTAAAGCCCATTTTCCCGGTGACGGATGAATTCACTCCGTGGAGCACGGAATGGAATTCTGAGCAGGCTGTATTAACGGTGCGTATTCCTCCACATGAATACGTTTCTAGAACTTTTCAACTTACAGGGGAAGGCGGTGAAACAACTTATACACACTGTTGACTGCAGAAGTTGAATAAGAAAACGCGACAAATAAAAACATATAAGGAATTAATAAGAAAGGTGATATCAATGAAGATGTTCACAAAGTCTCGTCTGATGGCGGTGATTGCAACGAGTGCAGCACTTTCCATGGCTCTTGCCGGCTGCTCGAATCCTACTGCTGATAGCAGCAGTGAATCGGACACGGGAGCACAGGATTACTGGCCTACTGCTACACAAAAGCTTGATGGCGTTGAACTCACGATGTGGGTGGCGCAGAATTCTAACAAGATTCCAGTCAAGGTTGTCAGTGATTTCGAGAAGGCTACTGGCGCTACTGTCAAACTGGAAACTATTCCGGATCCGTATGAGCAGAATGTGCAGACTAAAAACCACGACGGGGGGATACTCCAGATTTGGCTTTCTGGCAGCCAACACAGTCCATGCTTGCGGGCTTCATAGCCCAAGACAAACTGCAGAAGCTGGACAATGCTCCATGGGTAGATAATTACACTGACGGCATCGCCGATGCAGGTGGCGTAGTAGATGGTACGCGATATGCGGCATTAGTTTCCACTCCGCCAGTGATGGGTGTGTTCTATAACAAGAAAGTCTTTGAGAAGGCGGGAATCACAGATATTCCCAAGGGTTGGGATGGATACGTTGAGGCAGCCAAGAAAATCAAGGATGCCGATATCGATGGAGTGGAATCTCCACTGTTTGAAATGGGTGGCTCCCAGTGGGGAACCCAGTACTCAGTGCAGATTCAGCTGGCTGAAGCTGCTCAAGATGGTCTGTGGGATCGTGTGAATTCCGGCAAGGAGAAGTTCACTGATGATACTATCCAGACGGCCATCAGCAACTACAAGTCTCTGTTCGATGAAGGCCTCTACAACAAAAAAACGCTGGTTCCGCCAAGGATACCGATGAAGCTCAGGCTCTGTGGGATGGTAAGACCGGCATGATTATCTGCGTGAATTCGCTGTTTAATCAAATTGCCGCCCTAGCAAGTAATGACAAGGCAGCGCTGGATGAAACCATCGGATTCTTCCCGCTCTCGTCCGAGGGCAATATTGGTACGGTGATTCCGGAACAGAATAATTCTGTTGTTGCTTTTAAGACTGGTGACTCCAAGAAAGAAGCCGCAGCTCGTCAGTTCATTAACTATTGGATGACCGAAGATTACGCCACTTTCGTCAAAGATCAAGGTATTGTGTCCGTTATCAAGGGTGTGGATACTCCTGACAACGTTCCTCAGGCACTGCTCGACTCCGCTGATTCCATTAAGGATTCTGTCGGTTCCATGCAGTCCTTGGCTGTGGCCAATCCGGATCTGTACATCAACTTGGCCGACATGATCAACGGTACGAAGAGTCCTGAAGACGTTGCCAAGCAACGCAGGATCAGTTCGCTCAACTGGCCAAAGCTCAAGGTGTTCAGGGCTTCTGAACATAAATAGTGGAACAAGATATCTGATTGACTGGGCGTCGTAAAACAGGTAATAACGGCGCCCAGCCTCCAAACAAAAAGATAAGCGTAGGGGAACAATGTCAACACAATCTGCGGCACGAGTAGTGCCAAACGCAGAAAAAGAAGGAGGAAGCAAGAGCAAGAAAGCGCTAATGCGTCAGAACTATCCGATTCGATACCTTCTGCCTGCCTATATCATGCTCCTCATCTTCTTTTTTGTCCCAACAATCCTTAATCTAATCTATGCCTTTACTAATTGGTCGGCATATTCTAAAACAATTAATTTCGTAGGTTTCAGTAACTTCATAGAGCTTTTTAAATCAGGCAACCTGTTGCGAGACTTGCGCATTACGTTAATCTATGCGTTGCTGGTCGCAATATTCCAAAATACTTTCGGACTATTGTTGGCTGTCTTTCTTGAGGAAGATACGCGAATCAATAGATTTGCTCGTACGATGTTCTTCATTCCGGTCATCATGTCGGCACTCGCTGTAGGCTACATTTGGCAAGCAGTACTTAAGTCTGATGGCGCATTGAACCAGATTCTGTCGTTTATCACTGGACAGAATATTGACATAGCTTGGCTTGGATCTACAACTTGGACAATCGTTGTTGTGGCAGCCATTCACGGCTGGAAGTGGATGGGACTATCGATGCTCATCTTCTTGGCTGGTCTAAAAACCATCGATTCTGATGTGATTGAAGCGGCTGCAATAGATGGTGCTAATAGGCGTCAAACATTCTGGCGTATTAAGTTTCCGCTGTTGGCCCCAGCCTTTACTTTCAACGTGGCGACATCTCTGCTGGGCTCTATGAATGGCTTCGACATCGTCCAAGCGACGACTCAAGGTGGCCCTGGAAGTACCACTGAAATCATCAACCTCTTCATTTGGCGAACCTTTGGCCAAGGACTATATTCGCAGTCCACAACGATGAGCCTTGTGCTATTCATCATGGTCATGATCATTGCAGTGCCGTTGATCTGGTACCTGCGTAGAAGGGAAGCGAAGATCCTATGACATCTGCAACGTACGGTGCTGCACCTAAGACCAACGATTCGGTCATGGTGAATAAGCCATCAAAAGTTCATGGAATTATTCATGGGATTCTAGTGGTCATTGTTATGGCTGTTTTGTTGGGAATTCCGTTCTGGTTGCTAGTAGTTACTGCAGGTAAGACGCAGGCTGAAGCCATAGTGCCTAACATGAGTTTGCCAAGTAAGTGGCATCTTCTTGAGAATTTCAAGACGGTGCTAGTAGATGGTAAAATGATTTCCGCATTCTTCGGATCTATTGTGGTTACGGTTCCATCTGTGTTCTTGGCTCTGTTGTTTGGATCCATGGCATCGTGGATTCTTGCACGTCGCACAACGAAGACTCTGGCTGTGGTGTATGCCTTGGGTATCTCCGGTTTGATTCTTCCTCCGGCTGTGGTTACTGTCATGATGCTGTTGAAGATTATCGGTCTTTCAGGAACTGCGGTTGGCATGGTCGGTGTATACATCGGCATATACATGTCAACGGTAATCTTCTTTGTTACCGGATTCATTCGAACAATCCCGATCTCCTTGGAAGAAGCGGCTCGTGTGGATGGTGCTAAGCCGATGCGTATCTTTTTCACGATCATTCTCCCACTGCTTGGGCCGACACTAGCTACTGCAACGATTCTTGTGACACTGTATATCTGGAATGATGTGTTCTACTCATTGTTCATTTTGTCCGGAAAGATGGATTTGCTGCCGTTGAACTTGTACAACGTGGCAAGTGCTGGACTTTATCTGAATAACTGGCACCTTATTTTCGCATACATCATTTTGATGAGTGCTCCATTGCTAATTATCTTTGCGTTTACGCAGCGAAAGATTATTAGCGGCATTACTGGAGGTGCTGTGAAGTAATTGATACTACTATCCGGATGCAGTGGACTGTAAGGGGTTGGCATCCGGATAGTTCTTCGTTTTTCTGAAGAAATAGATGGTTTGTTCCGGGTGATTTAGGGAATAGGATTGTATTTTATATCACTTCCCGAGAGAGAAGTACGCAATCATACGAAGAGGTGAACAATGGCCAGGAGTAGGCAGACGAAAGCTGCTTCGATTAAGGACGTTGCTGCGCTAGCGCAAGTATCGGTTCCTACGGTATCTCGATACCTTAATGATAGGGAACGAGTAAGCGCTGAGAAACGGGAAAAGATCGCTAAGGCCATCGATATGTTAGGGTATCGTCCGAATCCGATCGCACGTGCCTTAGTGAAAGACCAGACCAAAGCAATTGCTGTTTTGTCTACAAACACCACTTTGTATGGTCAATCGCATTGCATTGAGGGAATCGAAGAGAAAGCGCGATTAGCAGGCTATTCGCTCACGATTGGTATTCTTGCTGACTCCAGCAGAAATAAGCTTAGATCCAGCGTGCGGTCATGTCTTGATCAGAACCCCGCTGGCGTGATTCTGTTGAATTTCGATCAGGTCGGTAATGATGCTTTTGCATATCTTCCGCCAGAATTACCTGTGGTGATGATCGCTGGCGATCGGGAAGAGGAAATTGCTCAGATTTCATTGTGCGAGCGAGAGAGTGGCTATGAGGTGACCAAATATTTGCTTTCGCTTGGGCATAAAAACCGTATACCATGTTGCCATTCCAGGGGGTGGCGGCGGCTATACGCGATTAAACGGATGGAGACAAGCATGCGAGGAAGTGGGAGTTCCTGCGCCGGCTCCCATTGAGGCTGATTGGAATCCCGAAACTGGTCGTCAAATTGGTCAAAAGCTGGGGCGGGACTTTAATGTAACAGCTGTCTTTGCGGGCAATGATGAGCTGGCGATGGGTATAATCCGCGGTCTTAACGATGTTGGTCGAAGAGTTCCCGAAGACGTCAGCGTAGTGGGATTCGATGATCATCCTATCTCCAAGATTTGGAATCCGGGATTAACGACTATTCGCCAGGATTTCCGTTCAGTGGGCATGAAGGCTGTTGATCTTTTGAAGGACAAGATCGACGATCTTGCTGAGGGACGTGGACATACAGAAAATTGGACTCGATATGTTGAGATTCCTGGCCAACTAGTTGTGCGAGAATCGACCATGGCAGTCTGATTAATTTGGGTGTAACCAAGTAGCAGAAGTGGCATATTTAATTGCCGTCTGCACATCCCGCGTTCCGTGTCTGCACATCTGAATAAAACGACCAGAAAATACGGATGTGCAGACGGCTTCATTCCATCAAACACCCCCGATTGCTGGTTTTCCAAGATTCAGATACCCCCTAATCAAATATCCTGTCTGCATAATCCGCAATTTCCGTCTGCATATCCCGAAGATTTCAGCCCTATCGCAAGTTGTGCAGACAGTCTCAATCGCATGTTGCGTGTAAACGAAAAGTCACGACTTTGTATTGTCGGTATTGCCAGTATTGTCGTCTTTCGCCCAGTTGAAGGCGATTACGGCGATCGCGGCAATATTGAGTACATTACTGATGATTTCGATAGGGCTTCCGGTGCGCGTGAGCGCTCCGCCCAAAGTGTGAAGCCGCCTCACGATCTTGAAATTTCGACCTCACGATTCTGCTTTTTCTGCATAATCCGAAATCGTGCGCTCGCCAACGGCGCACAAATACCCCCGAACAAGTCTTTTTGGAATAAAAACATCCATCATTCGAGACAAACGGCCCCTATGACCTCACGATCTTAATCTGACGAACAAACTGCCAGACCCGGGAATCTCACGGAAACCGAAATGCTGGTAGAAAACTTCGCGAAGCATCATCATACGGATCGACGACAAGCGCACGGGAACCAATTTGCCGGCTCACCGCAAGAGATCTCTTCACAGCATCCTGCAGCAACATCCAGCCCAAGCCCCGCTTCTGAAAGCGGGAATCCACGCCCAGCATTCCCAATAGAATCGCGGGAATTTTTGCAGGGACATTTCGCCGAAGCCACCCTCCCCGCACGGTCTCGCGATCGATCGAATAGGCGCTTATCGCATAAAAGCCTGCGACATCCCCGTCTGTGGTGAAGCATACGTACGGAACCGCGGTTCCTTGCTTTGCCGCGTAAGACGCATGTTTCGCAGCCCAATCGTCGATGAGCTCAACACTGCAAGAGAACGAGCCGAGTTCTTCACCCGGTTGCAGTCGTCGGGGTTCAAGAAAACGTGCCGCAGCCGCGCCAGTGCCATCAACACCACTCATGCCCATTGAGGTTCCCTCTGCATGAGCTCAGCCATTTCGGCGGGAACAGGCTCATCAAGCGCGCGCAAAAAAACGCGTCAAACGCTTCATTTTCGAGCTTCAGCGACGAAGCCTCTTCGATTTCCCTCTGCGCGGCTTCCAGCAAATGCTGCGCGGTCCACTGCGTCAATGTGGAGCCCTTTAGCGAAACGGCGCGTTCGATCAACGCGCGCTGTTCCGCAGTCAGCCGAATATCCAAGCGCGATGTTCTATTGCCAAATGTTGTAGCCATATTGATAGTGTACGGCATTTTGCCACACAAAACAACTGTCAGGTGCACAATCAGATTGTTTCAGACTGGGGTATCGGCTTGAACGCGCTGGCGGAACCGGGAATCTCACGGAAACCGAAATGAAGCGCCTTATACATTGGCTTTTCGGGGAATATGCGCCTCCATAACCCACCAGCACATCTCATTTTCCTCTTGAACGCCGGCAAGCAATTCACCTCCATGTTCCACAAGCTGGTTGCGGAAGCGAGAAAGACCAGTGCCATCCAAAACCGCGGAAGGTTTGGCGGCAATGGCATTGCGCAGCCTGACCGCATACTCGTCACACGAAACTTCAATTGTAAGAACGTATGCAAAATGAGCGTCGGCATACTTGGCAATATTCGAAAAAGTTCCCTCGCCAATCCTAGAAGAAGATGCTCAGTGACGACATCATCGCTGCCGGGAATCATCTCTGGCAGCAACACTATTCCGTCGAGACCAAGCGCGGTCAGATTTGCCTGTTTTTCGCTCACGGTCTGCCGTAATTCATTAAGCATGATCTCACCAGAAACGGCGGCCGAAGAACGTTTGGAACTGTGGCGTACGATATCGCGTCGTGCGGCGGCTTTTCGGAAAAATTGCGTAGGTTCAAGTCGCGCAATAAGCTCATGCGAACGCGCCGAAGCATCATCGAAGCACTGCATCGCGTCTGCAATGCGAGTGAAATCGCCTTCTTGCGCCTGCCCAAGCAGCAATGAAGCATCGGTTATATCGTTGGAAATATAATCATGCAGGGCATGTGCAATCTCAAGATTCTCACGCTGCCGCTGAAGCAGGCCATGCAATTCCGCCTGAGCCTGACTTTGCCGAATAAAACCGCCGATCAGCGCAGCCAAAACCAGCAACGCAACCATGTACAACAATTCCTGTGAAGAAATAACATTCGCGGAAACAGTTTTCCTGTCATCCATTGCAGGCAATAGCCAGCTCATTCCCGCCACCACAGCGGCAACCGCCAAACTTTTGCCCAAGATGACAATAACCAAGCGCCCCAATCGCCATCATGCATGACATCATGTATTCCTCCGGCAGAGGATTCCACAAATCGCAGGGGAATAGCGAAACGCACCAAATGGCAAGAATTATCCAACTGCCGCATCGAGGCAGAAAAGCAATAATACCAAGTGGAATCAGCGAAATAATTATCAGAAAAATATTTATGAGATTCATGCTGACATTCGCTTGGAGAAGCAAATCAGCTAGTGCACAGCAATGCATTATCAAACAAGTTGCGATAAGAATTAAGAGATATTTTCGATTGCGGATGATTTTCAGTGCACTGTCGACCATGGCAGCACTTTCTGAATTTCACCTATTTTATTCTTGAATAAGATGATGTTGCTGGCAAAAGCGTATAGCTTCGATCCGCTTGCTCACACCTAATTTTTTCGAAGCATGATGAACATGAGAAAGCGCTGTTCCGCACGAAATATTGAGATATTTTCCGATTTCTTCAGTAGTTAATCCTTTTGTATACATAGAAAGTATGTTGAGTTCTCGCTTGGAAATAATCCGTTCGTCTTTTTCGGAAACGATGCGAAGATGCTCATAAGATTCTCTCGCTGAAAGAAAATCGCCCGGGCAATCGGCGCGTTTTCCCGAAGCCACCTCCCGAATAGCTTTTGCAAAAGCCGGTGAGAAGATATCCCGCCTGGAGAACAACCCTTGAGCCCCGGCGGAAGCAAGCTGCTGACGATATTGGTCCAGCGGATACGAGTTCACGCCGACAATACCCAACGATGCATTGCGGCACCTGATTTGCCGGTACACATCGACGCCGGAAATACCGTTCAACGCAAGATCCATAACAAGAACATTGGCTTTTGACAGCGAGTCCGCACTTTGTTCGAACGTCACCCGTTCCAGCGTGCGTTGCGCCGTCATGCCAGTCCAAACAACATGCATCGAGCTGCCGGACCGTTGCAGCAGAAGCCGCATCATCTCCAACGCGCATGCGTCATTATCAAGAATCCCCACATTGACGCCATCGTCGCAGTTCTCGGAACCATACCCCCATAATAACGCTCCGAACCACCTCAGCCTCCGGACTCCATTTTTTCTGTAATCGCACTTGATTCTTTGCTTCGCGAAGCACGAACTTGAGCTACGCCGCGATGGAGCGCAAGTGCTGACGCAGGCTATATCAGGTGGCGTGGCTCAAGTAAGGGGGTTGAAGATGATTCGGCAGACAGTTCAGTGGATCGTGTATTTCGTTACCGTCGCGGCACTCATCTGCGGATTGGAGATCGTAACCGGACTTCCCGCGCAAACGCAGGCCTCGCTGCCATTGGGGACGCATCTGTGGATTGCGCTGTGGTGCGTTTTGGGACTGATGGTCATCGCATTCGTGCGACTTTCGCGCAGCTACCCGCCGCTGTTCATTATCTGCACTACCACCATTTGCGCGCTGGATTGGCTCGTGTTGGGATTGAAATATTCGCACATCACCATTGCCGGTCTTCTCTCGGCATCCAATGTCGAAATCATCAGCAATGTGCTCAATATTGCCGCGATCGCCGTAATCGCCTTCAGCTGGGCGAAAGATGACGATACGGGCAATACTGACAATACAAAGTTGTGACCGCCTACTACGCAACCCGTGGTTTCGTATTGCACAAGTCGCGAAAAGACCGCAAATCGCGAGTTGTGCAGACGGAGCTTCAAGATTGTGCGACGAAATCACGGAATCGTGAGGTCGATTCAAAGATCGTGAGGCGGCTTCATACTTTGGACGGAGCGCTCGCGTACACTGGAAGCCATGTCGAAGGCATCAGAAGAAGCGCAGAAGCAATTGGACCGTATCGTGGCGTTGGGATATCCGGATGTGGCCGATATGTCGGCCGCCGCGTTCCGTGCTTTGGCACGCCCGCTCATCCGCGCGCTGGAGGATTCCGATTTGGGTACGCAGATTCTGTTGGTGCCTACGCGCGAGTTGGTTTCCCCGGAATCGTTGATCGCGCGTACGTCGATCAATCGCATGGCTGGTTTCACCACGATGCCTCCGCGCGATATCGCCAGTTTCCTTCCGCAGGATGGTTTCGAACCTCCGGAAGGTCCGTTCTACTTGGTGGTCGAGCCGCATACCGGCACCTGCTACATCAATCGCGAACCCGATGTGGCGCGCAAGTTGATCGATTCCGACGAGCGTTTGCCGCTTACGTTGGAAGAGGGACTTGCTATTGCTACGCAGCATCCGGAGTGGTTGTTGGAGAAGAACGGTTTCAATTTGTTGGGATCGCGTTCCGCGGATGGTCGCGTCCCAAGTATTTGGATGAGCCAGAACGCGCCACGATTGGGTGCGGTATGGCCGAATTCCCGTCATACTTGGCTTGGCAACGCGTTTTGCGTGTCTCGTCGCGGCGTCAGTTTGTTCCACTGACGTTCTGCTGATATTTCGCAGATTTTCCACAGATTTTCCGCATTCCACAGATTGGCGATTGTCCGACTGTTGCGACGGCCACGCCTTGCGTCGCCGCACCTAGCGCTTGAATAGTTTGGCGATGGCGTGGCCGGCTGCGGCGCACATTACCGATCCGATGCCCAGCAGTGTGGCGGTGACCTGCGGGCGGCGCAATTCGTTGCGGATGCCGATCAGATCGGTCACGCAATGGTCTTCGAAGAACACGCGCGCAATTCGTTGCTGGAGTAGCGCCCGATCAAGTCGCCCACGCGAGCAGTG
>ENA-OQAR01000125-OQAR01000125.1-human-gut-metagenome-genome-assembly--contig:-NODE-125-length-19461-cov-3.335419_pt1 | contig 19461 bp, 23 predicted proteins | sample MGYA00242738_ERZ504533 | MGnify/ENA primary metagenome ERZ504533 (study PRJEB26092, sample SAMD00036276) | human gut metagenome | host: Homo sapiens | study: EMG produced TPA metagenomics assembly of... | reverse complement strand
AAGAACAATTGATCCAGATAGAACTCTTCTGATTCTTAGCTTCGATAAAAAACAAGCGATAAAAACAAGCGATAAAAAACAAGCGATAAAAACAAAGCGATAAAAAACAAGCGAATAAATCCTGTCAATAAAAAACAAACCAAAAAACTTTGGAAAATATAGAAAAAATCAGAGAGTATTTATCTAAAAACAATATCTCAAAAACCAGTGATATTGCTGAATATATTGGATTAAGTCTTCCGCGAACCCGGGCTATTTTAAAAGAAATACCTGATGTATCTCCAATTGGAAATAATTCAAACAGAAAATGGACTCTGCAAAAATAATTTTCACCAGCTAAGAAACAAGTCAGAACATGGTACAAAGCAATAAAAGCATCTACGGAAAGCCTTCATCAGACCATCCAAAGATGCTTTTTTATTGATATATTTTGTTTCTTTAAATTTCTTTATGACTCGTAACCCTCAGTCGTGCCATAGCTCTGGACAGAGCCAGCTGATTCATATGATACTCCTGAATACTCTGCTTCTGTCTCATCTGCTCTTCTGCTCTTTCCTTCGCTTCCTGTGCCCTGCGGATATCAATCTCCTCAGGACTCTCTGCCGTCAGACAGAACAGCTTCACAGGTTATTGATCATCTCCACAAACCCACTGCTCACAGCCAGAACATGCTTTGTGCCATCTGCTTCCTCGAAACGCATTTCTCCCGGAATGATAGCAGCAACAATATTCTCATGCTGTGCCAGAAAGGCCTGCTCACCGTCAACAGCCGGGATTGTCAGGGTTTTGGCACGTCCTGCAAACGCCAGCTTATTACTGGCATAAATCTCAAGACCAAATGTATCTGCCATAAAATCCGCTCCTTATTCCTGACCCATCTCAGTCTTTGCTTTCTCGATGACATCCTCAATTGTACCAACATTGAAGAAAGCATTTTCCGGATACTGATCCATCTCACCATCAACGATTGCCTTGAATCCACGGATGGTTTCTTTCAGAGGAACATATTTACCCTTGATACCTGTGAAGTTCTCAGCTACATGGAACGGCTGAGAAAGGAACTTCTGGATCTTTCTTGCACGGAATACAGTGCTCTTATCCTCTTCAGAAAGCTCTTCCATACCAAGAATAGCAATGATGTCCTGAAGTTCTTTATATTTCTGAAGGATTTCCTGTACTTTACGTGCTACTTCATAATGTTCTTCACCTACAACATCCGGCTCCAGGATACGGGAAGTAGATTCCAACGGGTCAACGGCCGGATAAATACCCTGCTCTACGATCTTTCTGGAAAGAACGGTTGTTGCATCCAGATGAGCAAATGTAGTTGCAGGAGCCGGGTCAGTCAAGTCATCGGCAGGTACATAGACAGCCTGTACAGATGTTACAGAACCATCCTTAGTAGAAGCGATACGTTCCTGAAGTTCACCCATCTCAGTAGCCAGTGTTGGCTGATAACCTACGGCTGAAGGCATACGTCCAAGAAGGGCGGAAACCTCGGAACCAGCCTGTACAAAACGGAAAATATTATCAATGAAAAGAAGCACATCTCTGTGTTCCTCATCTCTGAAGTACTCAGCCATTGTCAGTCCGGTTTCAGCAACACGCATACGGGATCCCGGTGGCTCGTTCATCTGTCCGAACACTAAGGCTGTTTTTTCAAGAACACCGGACTCTTTCATTTCTGACCATAAATCGTTACCTTCACGGGAACGCTCTCCAACACCTGTGAAAATGGAATATCCGCCATGCTCTGTGGCAATGTTCTGGATCAGCTCCTGGATCAGGACTGTCTTACCAACACCGGCACCACCGAACAGACCGATCTTACCACCTTTTGCATATGGTGCAAGAAGGTCGATAACCTTAATACCTGTTTCCAGGATTTCTACAGCCGGTTTCTGATGTTCGAAATCCGGCGGATCTCTGTGGATGACCCATTTCTGTTCTCCCTCAAGGGAAGGACCGTCATCTACTGTATCACCAAGTACGTTAAATAAACGTCCCAGTGTCTTATCACCTACAGGAACCTTAATGCCGCTTCCTGTGGCGATGACTTCTCTGTCACGCTGTAAGCCCTCGCTTGCGCTCAGCATAATGCAGCGTACCATATTGTTTCCCAGATGATGGGAAACTTCCATTACACATCTTTTACCGTTGTTCTCTACCTCAAGGGCATCCTTAATCTCAGGAAGATTTCCATCTTCAAAAAACACGTCTACAACAGGTCCCATAACCTGTACAATTTTACCTTTTGTTCATCGTCGTCACTTCCTTTTTTGTGCTTTTTGCACCGCTGACAATCTCAGTGATTTCCTGTGTGATGGCAGCCTGACGCGCACGGTTGTACTCAATGGATAACTCCCTGAGCATCTTCTTTGCACTGTCCGTAGAGGACTGCATTGCCATCATTCTGGCATTATTTTCACTGGCATACGCTTCTACAAGACATCCATAGATCAGACCGGTCAGGTAATTTGGGATCATGGTATTCAGAAGTACATCGGCTGATGGTGACAACACGATTTCCTCCTGTGGCATGTCCGCAAGCATTGCCTGATTTGGCAGGAACTCTGCTTTCTTCAATGGAAGAAGCTGCATATTCACCGGCTCCATTGCAACTGCACTCTGCATCTCCGTATAGAAAATACGGACTTCGTCCAGTTCTCTGTCCAGGAACGCTCTGACAATCTCCTCTGAGATCAGACGCGCTCTGTGCATGGTCGGTTTCTGTACTGTATATGGAAAGTTCTCTGCGATATCCATATGTTTCTTCGTGAAATACTGACGGCCTACCATACCCAGCACATAAAGCTTGCAGTGCTCATGCTCTGCCATAAACTGTTCTGTCATTTTCTGGATATTATGGTTATAGGCACCTGCCATACCCTTATCACCGGTAACTACGATACAGCCGATCTTACGGTCTTCCTCTGCGATCTTATGACGGATACTGAAAAAAGGATGCTCTGTATCCGGCATATGACGCAGGATTCGGGAAATTGCTGCCTGCATATTATAGTAATACGGCTCTGTATCGGACAGGATTCTTTTGGCCTTCTGCATCTTGGATGAAGAGATCATATACATGGCATTGGTGATCTTCATGGTGTCCTGAATGCTTTTCATTCGAGTCTGAATCTCTTTCGTACTGCCCATATCAACACCTACCTGCTCTTATCTGCAAATTCTTCTGCCACTTTCACGATCTTTTCTGCCAGTTCATCCGGAAGCTGTCTCTTCTCCTCGATCTCTCTTCCGATTTCCGGATAAGCACTGTCAAAGTAGTCCAGCATATCTCTCTGATACTTCTTCATCTTCTTAGTTTCCACATCCATCATTGCCTTGTGTGTTGCCGCACAAAGAGTGATGACCTGCTCATGAAGACTTAATGGGCTTGAAAGCGGCTGTTTCAGAAGTTCCATAAGTCCACTTCCGTATTTCAGCTGCTGAGTTGTAGCCTCGTCCAGATCAGAACTGAACTGTGTAAAGATTTCCATCTCACGATACTGAGCCAGATCGATACGGACACTTCCTGCTGCTTTCTTCATGGCTTTTGCCTGTGCAGCACCACCAACTCGGGATACGGAAAGACCTACGTTAACCGCCGGACGCATACCGGAGTTAAACAGGTCACTCTCCAGGAAGATCTGACCATCTGTGATGGAAATAACGTTTGTAGGAATATAAGCGGAAAGGTCACCTGCCTGTGTCTCAATGATAGGAAGTGCAGTGATAGAACCACCGCCGGCCTTTTCATTCAGACGGCTGGAACGCTCCAGTAATCTGGAATGGAGATAGAATACATCTCCAGGATAAGCCTCACGTCCCGGTGAACGTTCCAGAAGCAATGACAGTGCACGATATGCAACTGCATGCTTGGATAAATCATCATAAACCATTAATACATCTTTTCCCTTATACATGAAGTACTCAGCAAGTGCAGTACCTGCATAAGGAACAATATACTGAAGCGGTGCACAGTCACTGGCTGTAGAGGAGAATACTGTTGTATAGTCCATAGCACCGTGTTTCTCCAGAGTAGATACAATCTTAGCTACTGTAGAAGCTTTCTGTCCGATTGCAACATAGATACAGATTACATCTTTGCCTTTCTGGTTCAGAATGGTATCCAGTGCAACAGAAGTCTTACCTGTCTGTCTGTCACCGATGATCAGCTCACGCTGGCCACGGCCGATCGGGAACATGGAGTCAATAGAAAGAATACCTGTTTCCAGAGGAACTGTTACAGATTTTCTGTCAATAATTCCAGGTGCCGGATTCTCTACCGGACGATACCCGTCTGCCTTGATCTCACCTTTACCATCGATCGGCGCTCCCAGAGCGTTTTACGATCCTTCCGATAAAAGCGTCACCTACAGGCACACCTGCCTGCTTCTGGGTTCTTGCTACCTTTGTTCCTTCTTTGATCCCTGTATCTTTACCGAACAGGATACATCCGATGCTGTTTGCACGGATATCCTGAACCATACCTTTCAGACCATTCTCAAAGGTTACAACCTCGCCATACATAGCATGATCAATACCATGTACCGTGGCGATACCATCTCCGACGGAGATGACTGTTCCTACTTCCTGGTCCTTGCTGATTTCGTCATAATTCTTAATTTCTTCTTTCAGAATCGAAATGATTTCATCTGGATTCATTGCAGCCAACTTTTATTCACCTCCGTGTCAATTTCTGTCTTAAATTGTTATAACGTCCGCGGAGACTCCAGTCGAACTCTTTGTCTCCGGCAGAAAGAATGAAGCCTCCGATCAAAGATTTGTCTTCTCTGAGAGTAAGGATTACTTCCTTTGCTCCAAATTCCCTGCGAAGGAAATCTTCCATCTTCTCTTTCTGGGCTTCTTCCGGTTTTGTTACATATGTGAGAACAGCTTTCAGGATACCTTTCTGCTTGCGGCTATAATCACCGTATGCTTCCAGAATATCATAAATGCTGCTGATTTTCTGATATTTACAGGTCACCTTCAGGAAATTTTTCATCTCCTGTGGGAAAACCCTGTCAATTACATGTTCTTTTTCTTTTAAAGAAACCAGCGGATTCTCAAGAGCCCCCTTTAACTGCGGGGTACTCCTGAAAATCTTTTCTGTCTCCAAAACAGCTTCTTCCGGGACAGAAAGCTCATATAATGCTTTTGCATAATTAATGCTTGTTTCCGTCATTGGAATCACCTGCCTCTTTTATAAACTGGTCATAAAGGGACAAATCCTGCTGACTGCTGTTTTTCTCTCCCATGATCTTTGAGGCTGCATCCAGCGCGATCTCTGCCACTCTGCTTTCCATAGCCTTCATAGCATTTTCCTGCTCTGTCCTGATATCTGCCTTTGCTTTGTCAAGCATTGCACCAGCTGTGTGTTTGCATCTTTTACAATTACGCTCAGCCTGTACTTTTGCCTCATCCTTTGCCTGGTTTACAATACGCATGGATTCGTCTTTCGCAGATTTCAGTGCATCTTCATATTTGCCTTTCAGTTCATATGCCTGTTCTTCTGTATCTTTGGCACTTGCGAACTGCTGGTCGATCATGTTTTTTTCTCTGCTCCATCACATTGAGGATCGGACCAAATAAGAACTTTTTTTCATTAAAAGATAAAGAACAATCAGGTTAATAATTGTAAAGACCAGGTTGATGTTAATCTCGATCACCTGTCCCACCTGCCTTTCTTAGTTATTCTTTATCCATCAATTAGCCAAGCATGATAACGATCAGAAGACCGATAACGAAACCATAAATAGCTGTTGCCTCGGCAAGGGCACATCCTAAAAGAAGGGATTTGCTGATCTTGCTTTCTGCTTCTGGCTGTCTTGCGATTGCTTCTACTGCTTTGGATGTTGCCATACCAATACCGATACCAGCGCCAATACCTGTTAAAACTGCGATTCCTGCTCCAATAGCTACTAACATAACTTTTTCCTCCTGTTGTTTAACTGAAATAAACTAAATATTACAAATCTTTCTTCACAATATGCTATCCTGTCGATATTCCGATGAGATCATTTGATGTCTGTGCAACAGATGTCTGTACCAACGGTTGTTTATGACCGTTATGACCCACCGAATATCCGGACAGCATTTAAGTGCTGTTCATAACTGCTGTCTTATCCCTTATGTCCCGCGTCTCAGGTCTTATATAGGTGTCATATTCCTGTATGAACAGTAATCTTTTTTATTCAATAGCTTCTTTGATAAATAAAGAAGTTAAGAATACAAATACATACGCCTGAATGAATCCGTCAAAGAAATCAAAATACAGGCTGAATGGAATAGGAAGAACTGCCGGGCATATAAACTCAAGAAGTTTCATAACCACATAGCTTCCTAACACATTACCAAAAAGTCGCATACAAAGTGATGTCGGTCGAATAACGACCTCCAGAATATTAATCGGCAGCATAATCGGTGCCGGCTCTGCGAAGCTTTTAAGAAAGCCTTTCAGACCTTTCTTATGGAATCCTGCATACTCGATCAGAAAAATACTTGTGATCGCAAGACCGATCGTACAGTTTAAATCCTTTGTAGGCGGTACAAATCCAAACACACCGAAAAATGTTTGCAATTCCAATGTAAATGACAACTGTCATCAGATAGGGAATATACATTTTTCCCTCTTCTCCAAGGATATCCTTAAAGAAGTTATGAAGAAAACTGACACCGGTTTCCAGCAAAAGCTGCTTCTTACCGGGGTTTTCCACACTCAGGTTTCTTACGAGCACCAATGACAAAATTAAAAGCACTGCCATGATCACCCATGTCACTGCTACTGACTCTGCAACTGGTATTCCTCCAAACACCGGTATGGTAAAAACTGTCTTACATTGAAGTTCTTCCATTAACGTGTCTGCTAAATTACCCGTTTCTTTTCCCTCCTTTTTCTATTTAAATCTCCGGAAGATATTCTGGCTTTTTATGCTGTCTGCCTCAGATGCCTCAGCCAGGATTCCTAAACTTATGTCTGTAAAATATTTCATAAGTCTTTCCATCGATTCAAGATTTTGAGATTATTATATTAAAATCCGTTAAAAAGTCAACAATTATTTTGACTATTTCTGGCAAAAATAGATTTTCTTTTTGTGCATTTCATCCAGATATTTTGATTGAAAAATAGATTTTCATAATTTTTTTAATGCATTTTCACGAAAAAAAGGCAATTTTCATTGACCGAACTGTAAGCAGATGATATTATTTTTATATGGTTTTTTATATAAATTTTTATATCTCTGCACTTACCAATCCTTATATTGGTAATACCAAACAGGAGGTTTTTTATGCAAATCATTTGTCTGGGAGACAGCATTACGGACTGTAATCATTTATTTGAAGATTTTCCTCTGGGAAATGGGTATGTACAGATACTCTCAGAAATGTTCCGTAATCAGACTCCTTCTTTCTCCATATCCGCAGATACCGTCAGACGCTCATCAAGCGCTGTACAGTTAACAGATAAATCAACAGGTGCCATACATTTTAGGAACTGTGGCATAGATGGCTTCACTGTGGCAAGAGTCCTTGAAAATATCCGTCAACACCGTATTCTTTTGCATCACTCTCCTGTTATAACTCTGCTGATCGGCATTAATGATATCGGCTGATAATGAACACAGACCGGACGGATTCTCAGAAAGAACAGATGATGAGAGAGTTTGCTGCTCATTACAATGAATTATTGGATCTGCTCACTGCAGATGCCAGGCAGGTAATCCTTATGGAACCCTTTATCTTTCCACATCCGGAAGAATATGAGACATGGATTCCCTATGTCCATACCATGTCTGATATTATCCGACAGCTCTCTGTCAGATTCAGACTTCCATTTCTGCCTCTGCATAACTATTTTAATAAGGAAGCAACTCAATCGGGATTTGATACCATAACAACAGACGGGATTCATCTTACTTTGTATGGACATAAGCTTCTGGCCGAGAAACTGTTCCCTCTCCTTCAAAGCATTGATAACAATCCCTGAACAGATAAGCTATTGCGCATTTTCCCGGAACTTTGTATAATAAATCACTGTCCTCGCTTATATCTGCGGACTTATTATGGAAAGGAGTCTTCCTTATATTATGGAAACTACAATTAAACAGATTGAAGATATGTCTCTGAATGCCTGGCCATCTCACAAGATGGAATTATACGACGGCTGGATCCTGAGATTTTCTTATTTTTATACACACAGAACCAACAGCGTAGAACAGTTCGGCAATTCCACCCTCACCTGGCGGGAAAAAATCCCATACTGTGAAAGCGTATATAAGCGTCTGGGAACCCCCGCTGTATTTAAGATCAGTCCTCTTGTCTCTCCTGACTTTGATTATGTTCTGGAGAATCGGGGATATGCCATCCAGCATACCACCAATGTCATGGCAATGAGCATGAACGCCGCACATCTGGATACTCCATATCCTGATGTAACATTCTACAATAACATTCCGTCTGAATGGATTGAAAGTCTGTTCAATCTAAAAAAATACTATAAATCCGATTCACAGAAAAGTTGTACCATCCATGTATCAGGCAATCCTCAAAGAAACCATTTGCGCCTGCATCCGCATAGACGGGCAGATCATTGCAACAGGGCTTGGTATCCTGGACAGAGACTACATCGGTATTTACGCCATCCATGTCAAAGAGGAATACCGCAAACATGGCTATGCCCGTCAGATCTGCACAGGACTTCTGAAAGAAGGAATGAAAAAAGGTGCACAGAATGCATATCTTCAGGTTGTAGAGGGAAATGACAATGCCCGGGCATTATACAGATCACTTGGATTCCAGCAGCTTTATACTTACTGGTTCCGCGTACAGCCGGATGAAAACGGAAATTTCCCACCTGAGAAATAAAAAGAACTATCTGTAAAGCGTTTTCATTTTTTGCTTTTACAGATAGTTCTTAATTTTTATAGATTTTAACTTTTCTTTTTCGGGGAATCAGTTGATTCATTTAACATAGTTCGCGCCAACTATGTTGTATATCATTTTAATTTTAATATTCAAGTCTTATTCTGTATTTTATCTCTGCCTCAATTATGTTACTGTTCACTCCGTTCACAGTAACGTAGCCAAAATTATTCCAGATTGCCTGCGGCAATGGAATTTTTGGCTTGTATGTCTCGGGGATTTTTGGCATATTTCATGCCAAAAAACACCTCGCGGAATAGTGGTGTGTGAACAGTAACTCAATTATACTGTTTTGTTTTTCAGCACTGCAGGTGATGTATTACCTACCACCATTGCTGTCAGCGGACTGAAATACAGCAGACATGTTAATACACAGTAAATCGGGATCATAATTGCAAACTGTACCAGTCTTCCGGGCATGATCGCATAGAAGTTATATCCAAGCATGATCACAAGTCCTGCTGTTGTAAGAACCAAAGAGCTGAGAACTGCAGTTACCACGATAGATACGCAGATACCAACTGTCTTTCCTGTTTTCTTTCTGTTTGCAAATAATGGTTTTGCAAGGGCAGGAAGCACACCCCAGAGGATTGCTGCAACTGTGATAAACGGATTTACAGCATAGCCTTTCATAAAGCACCCAATAATATCTGCACATAATCCACAGACACCGCCTGCCACCGGTCCCAGCCACAGACCTGCAAGGATTGTACATACACTTCCCACAGAAATACGGTACGCACCAAGATCAATGACCAGAACTCGTGTGAGTACCAGATGCATGGCGATCAGAAGAGCATGAACACCAATGTTTTTACGTTCCAATATTGTTTTTTCTGCATAATAAAAACACCTCCATAATGTGTTTAAAAAATAGAGTAGTTACATAAATAATAATCCTCCACATTATGAGATGTCCTCACATGTAGCAACGGGTGCGGAAATTATATCGTAAGCAGCTCGCTTTTCTGCTTTTCGTTTCACGGCGACTCCCCAGCTGTGAACACTTGACGCATAAAATCCTACTTCGCTATTATTTATTTATCGAAATTATAACACAATCCATAGAAATTTCAATATATTTTCCGTTATTATTTTCACAAATTTGAATGCTGTTTTTTGTTCATTCTATACGAATGGTCTGCTTTTTTTACTTGAGAATATTGCTGCAAACACTCGTAAGTCTATGAATAAAAACAGCCGCATATACTAATACTATAACATTATGCAGCAGTCCGGCATCTTCAGAAATGAGAAATTACATGAATACAGATATCCCGCCCCGGTCTGCTATAATCATGGAGGTAAAAAATGTCAGAAATATGTAAAAATAACTGCCAAAATCCTTATAATATATGTTATGATAATTACCTGAATACCAACGCCTGTACGGAATGTACCGGCCTGATATGCACTCCTGCCAAAGACAATGACGAATGGGAAAGCTACCGGAAAATTTTTTGATTTTATCCCCGAACCGCCGGAAAGCAATATCCCTCCCTGTAAATAATTATTGCATACGGCAGGAATCATGTTCAAACGAATGATTTATCGGAGGTCCTGTCTGTATTATGAAAAAACTGCTTGCTGCATGTGTCTGTGCCGGCCTTAGCTTTTCTTTTGCCGGATGCAGCCCTGAAACCATACTGGAACAATTCACATCCACCGGAGACACATCCGTCCGGGAACTTACTTCTTCATCTGACACCACAACTGAAACCGAAACAAAAGACCGTATCTATATGGATGAACTTTCCGGTACCCTGCAGGATTTTTCAGGAAGCCAGCTTATTCTGAACACGGACAGTGCCTCCTATGTATTTAATGTTTCCAATGCCACCCTGGAATGTAAAGGCGGCATGATCACCGGCGATGAGATCAGTATCATTTACGAAGGTCAGCTTTCCGGTACTGACACAGGCAGTGTACATGTTCTGAAGGTTGTAGATGAATTTCATAAAAAAAATAAGCTGAAAAAGCGCACTGCGCATGGGCAGGTCATTTCCCTGACTTCCAATACCATCACAATAAAATCAAAGAAAGGAAAAACAGCCACCTATCCAATCACAGGAACAAAACAATATTATCAGAATGGAATCAAAGCCGGTGACTGGGTTTACCTTACATTCAAGGGGAAATTCCCGGATACCTCCAATGATTCTTCCGTATCCTTAAATGCCAGTCACCTGAAAGTACTGAGTATTTCTGATCTGAAAGATCTGGAAATACCGGATCCTACCCCAACTCCGGATCCAAAACTCACACAGACACCGGAGCAGATAGAAAATAAAGAAAAACAGCTGCTGGCAACTGTACAGGGAGTAAATCTGAATACCTCCGGATTCTTCCTGCCGGAAGTGACACCTCCTTTAATCTGGATATGTCAGCAATCCCCGCTTACTTCAAGGGAGGAATTGCCCCGGGATCTCATGTTAATGTTACTTATATCGGAGATCTGGAAACAACATCCCTGGAAGAAGTCCGTATTATTGCTGTGACAGGTGAGGATCCTGATACCATTAATGACAAACATATTTCCTTTACAGTAACCGGCACGATCATTGGAAGTACTGCCAACACCATCACTGTACAGACAGATGACGGTGCCATAGATACCTTCCGTACAGAAAAACGCGCAGGATCTCACTGCAGGCGGCATGGAATACGGCGACTATGTGTGTGTTACCTTCCATCCATCCAAATCAAAATCTTCTAATATTTATACAGCAATCAAGGTACAGGATGCGTAAATTGTTACTGTTCACTCCGTTCTCAGCAACACGCTTCGCGATGCAGGAAATATGAACCTCCTTGTGCAATGCCCAAGGAGTATCGTTTGCTTCGCAAACTTAATTTATGCTAATCGCATAAATTCGCGCGGTATGTCTCGGGTTTTCTGTGACCTTCGCTCACACAAAACACCTCGCGGATATCACCAGTGAACAGTAACCGTAAATTTCTTCTTGATTTCCGCTTCACCTTCCGCAAGCCAGCGGTATGCAGCATCCTGATCTCCCAGGATTTCTGCAAAGGACTGAACTTCATCCCGGATTCCTTTTCCATGAAGAACTCTGTAAGCCCCCCGCATCACTTCCGGGGGCTGTTTTTATTCCCAGCCGGAATGCTTTTCTGATATTCTCTTCTGCGGATTCTATGATCGGTTTCAGAGTCTCATCATCATAACGCCCGTCTCCCAGAAGATTTCTCACTGTAACCAGAGTCGGAACCCAGACTGTATCGCTCTCTGCCAGCATGGCAAGGCTTTCTTCATTCATATAGTTTCCATGCTCCAGACTGTCCACTCCGGCAGCCACCGCTGCCTGTACTCCGTAATCTCCGTTGGTATGGGACATGACAGCCATACCTTCCTCATGTGCAATATGTACCATTTCCTTTACCTCTGACCCATCCAGAGGTGTTCCGGTAATGGCTCCATGTTCATTAAAATCCAGAATCCCGGTAGTCATGATCTTAATAAAATCTGCCCCTGCCTGTTTCGCCTCCAAAACACGCTTATGAAATTCCACCATTGTGGCAAAACCTTTTCCCACAATCGAGCCATAATGCCCTTTCTTTTATGAATGGCAAAATATCGGAGTTCTGTAAATCTATCCCATACTCTGGTGCAAGCTCTTTTCGCTCTTTGCAGAAAACACCCAGCGCATCACCGCCATCACGTACAAAAAACAATTCCCCCGTTCCTGGTATGCTTTCAGATGCTCTCTTATGATCTTGTCGTCCGGTCCATTTTTTATGCACCTCAACTGCATGGCGATAATTCACACCATCCATAATAATATGCGCATGACATTCTCCCAAACATTTCCCGTTTCTCTTCCTCTTCCCTGCTGCTTTCTTAATTCAAAACATAGAGTCAGACGGATAAACTCATCCGCTTCGCTATGCAACTCTATGCTCAATAACCACTCCGCAGTTTTACTTAATCTTTTATCTACAATTTTTTATTTTTCAAAAAATTTCGGATTTCGTCTTCTGTTGCCTGCACAGACCCCTGGACAAAGAATGGCTTTCCGCCGCCTCTTCCGTTTAATGCAGCATTCATTTCCTTTGTATACTGCCGTAAATCCCCGTCAATCTCGCCCATAGCATACTTATAGCTTCCATCTTCATTTCTGGAAAATACTGCACAGCAGCCCTCACAGGTATTCATCACTGCATCCGCAAGTTTACGTACAGAATCTGCTTCCAGACCTTCTTTGAAGATCAGGACACTTCCTGCACCTTCCCATTTCTTAGCTTCTGCCCTAAACATCTCTTCTTCCATACGGGCAACCTGGCCTTTCATACGGAAATTCTCATCCTGCAGACGCTGTACTGCATCTGCTGTTCTGTCCATCTTTGCAGAAAGCTTCATGGAAATCTGATGATTCTGCTCATTCACCATATTCAGATAATCCAGAACACGTTTACCGCAGATCATCTCCATACGGATACCATCATGGAATTTCACTACAGAAAGAAGCTTCACCATTCCAATCTCACCTGTATGTGTCACATGGGTTCCACAGCAGGCGCATACGTCTACTCCCGGAAACGTCACGATACGAACCTGTCCTGTCAATTCTTTCTTACTTCTGTAATCAATAGTCTTCAGTTCCTCAGCATCAGGATAAGTGATTACAACTTCCCTATCCTCCCACACTCTCTCATTTACTTCCCGCTCAATTTCTGAAAGCTGCGAGTCATCCAGCATACCATTCAAATCTACAGTGATCACATCGCTTCCCATATGGAAACCTACATTATCATAACCATACTTCTCATGAATAATACCGCTGACCATATGCTCACCGGAATGCTGCTGCATCAGGTCAAAACGCCGCGCCCAGTCAATTTTTCCTTCAACCTTCGCACCCACTTCCAGAGCCTTATCAGTATAATGAAGTAATTCTCCATCTTTCTCATGAACCTCTGTCACCTTTGCATCCCCCAGTGTTCCCACATCACTTGGCTGACCGCCGCCCTCCGGATAAAAAGCACTCTCATCCACAATGACCGCATAACCTTTCTTTTGCTCTCTGCACTCTACTACGGTTGCGGTGAATTCTTTTTTTATATACATCTTCATAGTATAAACGTCTTGTTTCTGTCATGATCTGTCTCTCCTTGTTAATCTGTCATATTGCCCCGCATTATCTTCCATATAAACATAAATGCTGTATTTTCATTTCATTTTCATTTTCATTTTCATTTTCATTTCATTTCAATCAAGTATAGACCAAATCAGACAGGTTCGCAAGACCATCACTTAGAGATATTTTTATAAAAAATCCGCTAACCAACAGCCAACAACCAGCACAGAAAAATAGTTTGTTTTGTGTGCATTTGCAGGATATAGATATTCTTAGCCGGCAAAAATCTGCGTTATGAGAAAAATGACACACTGTCTGAGCCCCATGCGGCGAGTTTGTGGCATTTTTTCTCATGCCTTTAGCAGATTTTTTGGCAGCTTAGAATATCTTAGTGTCCGAAACCGCACACAAAACAAACTATTTTTCTGCGCGTCCCTTTTTTCTCAAAATTTCCAATATCTGAATCCATTCCCCCACCTCCTGCGTTATAATTAAATGAACAGGAAAAAGGAGACAGTAATGATCACAGAAAAGCAATATCTGGAATATCTGATTAAGCAATACCAGAACTTAATATATTCGATCTGCCTGAAATCTGTCGGTAATCCATTTGATGCCGAAGATCTCACTCAGGAAGTCTTTCTGTCTGCCTATAAGAACCTTTCCCGCTTTGATGGTAATTATGAGAAAGCCTGGTTAAGTAAGATCGCTGTCCGAAAGTGTCTGGATTATCTGAAAGCAGCCGGGCGGCGAAGTATTCCAACAGAAGACACCTACTTTTCCCAGATTCCGGACAGGCAATCCTCTCCCGAAGATGAATATATGAAAACTGCATCCAATACTCACGTAGAAGCATTGTGTATGCAGTTGAAAAGTCCTTACAAAGAAGTCGCTTACGCACATTTCTGCAAAGAATTATCAGTACCTGAGATTGCACAGCAGACAGGGAAAAATCCGAAAACAGTTCAGACACAGCTCTATCGCGCAAGGGCAATGCTGAAAAAAATGCTTGAAAGGGGTGATTAGATGCATATTAATAAGAAGGATTTAATAGAATTTGACAACGGAAATATGAACACACAGGAAGTCATTGAGTTTCTGTCACATCTTGATCACTGCGATTTCTGTCTGAATCAGATGATAGAACAGGAAAACAACAGTACGGATACTGCTCCCTCCTATCTGATGGAACAGATTCTGGACAAAGCAGGCTCCGGTGAAGTGCAGCTTGCCCGGGCAGCAAATCAAGCATCCCGCAAAATCCAGCTGCTCCATTACAGTCTTCAGACTGCTGCAGGTGTGATGGTTGCCCTGCTGCTTTTATTCAGTATCCCGAACCTGGATTTCACCTCCTTACATCAGGATACTTCCTCTCAGACAGACAGAATATTGCCCGAACATGAGAATGGCAGACTCTACCAGTTCACCAGAGAACTCGGACAGAACATTGGTGATGGCACCGGTTCTTTTATAAAATATATCAAGTGATTTTTCCAGCAAAATTAATGAATGGAGGCAAATAAAAGTATGCAAAAACAAAAACGTGGATTCTGGCTTTTTATCTTCTCCCTGATCCCAGGTGCAGGAGAAATGTACATGGGGTTCAAAAAAACAGGGAATCAGTATTATGTTCTTATTCTGGGGTGTCTTTGCCATCGGAGCATGTACCGGAATGGACTGGCTTGTGTTCTTGATTCCGATCATATGGTTCTACAGTTTCTTTAATGTGCACAATCTGAAGTCTCTTTCTGAGGAAGAATTTTACTCCATAGAAGATTCCTATGTCCTTCATATGGATGAACTGGCAGGAGACATCAGTTCTCTGCTCAAACATCACGGAAAGATAACTCGATTCTGCTGATTTTCCTTGGTGCTTCTATTCTGTGGAACACTCTGGTAGATTTCCTCTATATGATCTTACCCGGATATCTGGCTGATGTTATCGGCAGATTCACATATCATCTGCCGCAGCTTGTGATTGCAGCTGCTATCATTTTTGCAGGGATTTATATTCTCACCCGCAAGAAAGATGCACTGGATGAAGAACAGCCTGACGGCTTTACTGAAGAAGAACATTACTGGACACCTTATCGTCCGTATCAGCAGAATGTTCCGAATATGGAAACTGACGCGGTTAAAAATACCACAGACACAGTAAATCCTGATTGCTGTACAGATATCGATGTCACGAATACCGCAAACAACAAAAGCCCGGTATCTCTGAAAAAAGATTCTGCTGCCGGAGTGTCTCAGGAGGATGCTTCATCACAAACAACAAATTCTGAATCATGACACAAAATGGGATTGTCACATCAAGGAATCTACCTTCATGTAACAATCCCATTCTCATTATCCTCACATGGATACCGAAACTTCTCCAAAGGACAATATTGTCTCCTGTCCATCTTCTTCCCGTACTTTCAGCCGTCCGTCCCTGCATATCTCCAATGCAAATGCCTGTCTGGAAGAGTTTCCGTCTGTAATTGTGATCTGATGTCCCGGGATCATATTATGTGTCACATAATCCGGAGACAGTTTCAGATCTGCTGTTTCTTTTCGCAGCTCGTTCACGATCGTTGCAGTCAGTTTATTACGGTCTGTCTGTTCTGCATCTTCTTTTGTCTCATAAAGAGCTCCCGCTATATTTCTTAATTCCGCAGGCATGTTCTCCTGGTCCAGATAGAGGTTCAATCCCATGCCAACTACCACAAACTCAATGTTTCCACTCTCAAAATCTGTGACAGCCTCTGTGAGGATTCCACAGACTTTCTTTCCTTTATAAAACAGATCATTAACCCATTTAATATCAAGCTGGATTCCACAGATCTGAGCAACTGCTCTGTAGACTGCCACGCTGCCGCAGTTGTGATCAGCAGACTGTCATGTATGGTTCCCTGTGGCTTCAGGATCACACTCATGTAAGACCTGTATCTGCAGGAGAATAGAATTCCCGGCCTCTGCGCCCCCTGCCTGCAGTCTGGCTCCTGGCAATGACAAATGCCCCATGTCCGGCCTCTCCCATCATAGCTTCTTTCTTGGCAGTCTGGTTCGTAGATTCCAGTTCATCATAAATATCTATCTTAACCTTCGGATCATCCAGAAATAGGCGGATTCCTTCCTGCGACAGACGGTTCGTATCCTTCGCAAGCATATATCCTTTATTCGGTCCTGCTTCTATATGATACCCTTCTTCCCGGAGCGACTTTACTGCCTTCCACACTGCTGCCCTGGTACATCCCAACTCACCGGCAATGCTCTCACCGGAAAGCACTTCTCCTTTATTCTTCTCCAGCATTTCCAAAAGACTTGATTTTACAGTCATAACGTTCTCTTCGCACCTTCTCCCGTTATTTTTCTCTCATTATTTACTGTTAATCATATCATCTGCCGCTGTTTTTGTCTAATATCTGTTTTTTTGCATGTCCCCATACCTTATAGCCGTTCCATAAAACAATGCAATCAGGACAGCTCAGCAGAGTACGAAGAACAAGGAATATATCTGCAGGCATACTGACATACAGTAAAGATATCTGACGCAGAACTTCACTCTATGATGGACTGGATTGTTTGCAGTAATTTATGAAATTTCTATAATCAGTTATCTGTCAGAACCGCCACAACTCCGGAATATAACACGATAAATCCCATAATTACCGCAATCATATCAGCGGAATGAAAATCAATATTGAAGATCATGCCGCCCGCGATCATCACCTCAACAGTAACGATCAGACCCAGAATAACTGCCATCATTCTGGAAAACTTATGATTCTCTTTTCTTCTTCTCATTTTCTGTGCGGTACCTGCTGCATTTGCCATAATAAGCCCTCCCATTTCTTTCGAACACATTTTCAGAACATACATTCGTTTCTGTGTTTTATAATACCACACTCTTATAAAAAATGGAAGAGGTTTATCGAACATTTGTTTTTTTAATAAAAAAAGAAACTGTTATGTCAGCGCCTCTGCTCATCTGACACAACAGTTCTCTTGTATAAATAATGTTAAAGTCAACAGACATATTCGATATTGCCAAAAACAATTTATCAGGCAATCACTACTGCTCTTACATAAACTGTGCAAACACAGACGCACCTACAACAGTCAGAAGACCGGCAACTGCGATTGCAAGACTGCTCATGGCACCTTCTATTTCACCCAGCTCCATTGCCTTTGCAGTACCGATAGCATGGGCAGAGGTTCCAAGTGCCAGGCCCTTAGCGATTGGTTCTTCAATACGCGCAAGTTTGATCACAGTCTCTGCGATCATATTTCCAAGAACACCGGTAATAATAATAACTGCAACCGTAATAGTCACAATGCCTCCAAGTTCTTCAGAAACGCCCATTCCGATGGCAGTTGTAATAGACTTCGGAAGAAGTGTTACATACTGTTCATGACTCAGGCTGAACAGCTTTGCAAGGATCAGCACACTGACCAGACTGGCAAGCACACCGGAAACAATTCCAATGATTACAGCTTTCAGATTCTTTTTCAGAAGTTCCATCTGCTGATACAGCGGAACTGCCAGGCAGACCGTTGCAGGTGTGAGCAGGTAGCTGATATACTGACCGCTCTGATTATAGGTGTCATAATCAATATGCAGTAAACAAAGCACCGCTATTACTGCAATGATCGCGATCAGAAGCGGATTAAAAATTGCCATCTTAAATTTTCTTTTCAAAAGAAGTCCTGCCTCATATGCGATCAGGCTGATCGCTGCGCCAAAAAACAGGGAATTACTCATAAATTGTGTCATGATCTTTTCTGTCCTTTCTTTCTGTCCATACGAATAACTGCCTGTGTGACACGACCTGTCACAATCATTACCACAACTGTGGTGATCACTGTGATCAGAATGATCGGCACACATACCGGTTTCAGTATGCCCCAGGCTGTCAGTAATCCGACACCTGCCGGAATAAACATAACCGGCATGATCTCTATGAGAAATTCAGCTGCTTCTTTGACCTGTTCCAGCCTGATAATGTGTGTTCCCAGTGCGATCAGCATGATCACCAGTCCATACACACTTGCAGGTACAGGAAGCGGGATCAGAACATGTAATGCCTCTCCCATTGCGGATATCAGTAAAATAATCCAGAATTGTCTTACGTATTTCATTTTCAGTCTCCTCTAATCCTTACTGAACGGCTACAGGCTTCATCATTCCAGTTACCTGATCTTCGTACTCCTGAGTTTCCTCGAGAGATGCTCGACCGGTTCTCTGGATCTTTGTCACGCCCGGATACTGTCCCGGGAAAGATTCCAGCATGATCCCATCGCCGTATATCTTTACTTTATCCCCATTTTCCAATACATCATCGGAAATTAATTTTCCTTTTTTATTTATAAATGCCCTCTGCCGGTATGTCTGCGCTGAAAATAGTTCCATTGTTCAGATCCACAAAAACTCCGGTCCTTCAGAAATTCTCCTGATCTC
>ENA-OQAR01000124-OQAR01000124.1-human-gut-metagenome-genome-assembly--contig:-NODE-124-length-19522-cov-2.589430_pt1 | contig 19522 bp, 27 predicted proteins | sample MGYA00242738_ERZ504533 | MGnify/ENA primary metagenome ERZ504533 (study PRJEB26092, sample SAMD00036276) | human gut metagenome | host: Homo sapiens | study: EMG produced TPA metagenomics assembly of... | reverse complement strand
TTGCCAAAGGCCCCATCTCAGAGCGGGGCTGTCATGCGAAGCGGACTGGGGAGTCACTTGAGGATAATGCTGCAATGCGCGCTTCCTCTTGCCCAAAGCGACAAATGCGCTATACTATAAACACAACAACTGCACCGGTTTCCGGTGAGAAGTGAGGGATAACATCATGAAAGTGATTCTCAAGCAGGATATCAAGGGCATTGGCAAGAAGGACGAGATCCACGAGGTCTCCGACGGCTACGCCCGCAACTATCTGTTCCCGCGCAAGCTGGCCGCTGTGGCAGATGCCAGCGCTGTGAACGTTGCCCGCAGCAAGGAAGCTGCTGCCGATTTCCACGAGGCTGAGACCGTAGCTGCTGCCAAGGATCTGGCCGCAAAGATCGAGGGCAAGACCGTGACCATCAAGGCCAAGGGCGGTGCATCCGGCCGTCTGCACGGCAAAGTCACCGGCAAGGAAGTTGCCGATGCTTTGGCTCAGCTGGCAGGCGCACCCATCGATAAGAAGAAGATCGAGCTGGAGACCAAGGATATCAAGGATGCCGGTGTGTTCAACGGCAAGGTTCGTCTGCACGTTGGTGTGGTCGCTTCTTTCAAGATCATGGTGGAAGTGGAACAGGCCTGATTTTTCTGCCATCTGCGCCCCCTCACAGCAGGGGGCGCTTTTTGGCTTTTCAGCGAAATGATGCAAAAGGATAAACTACCATGCCGAACGAACGACATTATTCCAATGAACTGAATCTGGAAAGCGTGGGCATCAACCTGCCCTACAACATGCAGGCAGAGCAGAGCGTGCTGGGTGCGGTGCTGCTCAAACCGGAAACGCTCACCGACTTGGTGGAGATCATCCGGCCGGAGATGTTCTACACCCGGCAGAACGCGCAGATCTACTCCGAAATGCTGCGCCTGTTCACCGCCGACCAGACCATCGACTTTGTGACATTGCTGGACGCTGTTATCTCGGACGGCGTGTTCCCCAGTGCCGACGAAGCAAAGGTGTACCTGACCGGCCTTGCCGAGACGGTGCCCAGCATCTCCAATGTGAAGGCCTATGCCCAGATCGTGCAGGAAAAGTATCTGGTGCGCCAGCTGATGGGCGTTGCAAAGGACATCCTGCAGGATGCCGGAGATGAGCCGGATGCCGACCTGCTGCTGGAAAACGCGGAGCAGCGCATTTATGAGATCCGCTCCGGCCGCGATTCCAGCGCACTGACACCGCTTTCCTCCAGCATGGTGGAGACCCTGACCAACCTGCAGAAGATCAGCGGCCCGGATGCGGACAAATACAAGGGCATCCCCACAGGCTTCCGCCTGCTGGATACGGTGCTCACCGGCCTTGGCCGCGGCGACCTCATCATCCTTGCGGCCCGCCCCGGTATGGGCAAGACCAGCTTTGCGCTGAACATCGCCACCCGCGTGGCCATGCAGCAGAAGGTGCCGGTGGCCATTTTCAGCTTGGAAATGACCAAGGAACAACTCACGAACCGCATCCTTTCTGCCGAGGCCGGCATCGACAGTCAGGCATTCCGCACCGGTGCCCTGCGCGCCGAGGACTGGGAATATCTGGCCCTTGCCACCGAAAAGCTGCACGATGCACCCATCTATATGGACGATACCTCCGGCATCACCATCACCGAGATGAAGGCGAAGATCCGCCGGGTGAATCAGGACCCCACCCGCCCGAATGTGGGTCTCATCGTCATCGACTATCTGCAGCTGATGACCACCGGCCAGCGCAGCGAGAACCGCGTGCAGGAGATCAGCTCCATCACCCGAAACCTCAAGATCATGGCAAAGGAAATGAATGTGCCCATCATCGCACTTTCTCAGCTGTCCCGTGCGGTGGAAAAGCAGGGCAACAATTCCAGCCACCGGCCCCAGCTTTCCGACCTGCGCGATTCTGGTTCTATCGAGCAGGATGCCGACTGCGTTCTGTTCCTGTACCGCGATTCCTACTATGCCAGCCAGAACCCGGACGGCGCTGAGGTGGATGCCGATACGGCAGAGTGCATCGTGGCGAAGAACCGTCACGGCGAGACCAGCACGGTGCCGCTGGGCTGGGATGGTGCCCACACCCGCTTTATGGATGTGGACTTTAAACGCTGATGAACAATGAAAAAATTCTGGCGCATGTGCGCATGTTTGTTCTGCGAGAAAAGCTGCTTTGCCCGGGCGAGCCGCTGCACTTGGCCGCGGCAGTGTCCGGCGGGGCGGACAGCATGGCACTGCTGCGCATCCTGCTGGCCCTGCAGCCGGAATTCGGGTTTGTGCTTTCGGCCTGCCATGTGAACCACGGCCTGCGCGGTGAGAGCGCTGACCGGGACGAAGCCTTTGTGCGGGCGGAATGCGCCCGGCTGGGTGTGCCGCTGCGGGTGTTCCATGCTGCAGAGATGGCCGACGAAGTGGGCCTGCCGTCGGAACATGCCGGGGAGGACTGGGCGCGCCGCCTGCGCTATGCCTGCTTTGCGCGTTTGTGCGGGGAGGGGATAGATGTCGTTGCAACGGCCCATACTGCAAATGATCAGGCTGAGACCCTGCTGCTGCGGCTGGCCCGGGGCACGGGGCTGCACGGTGCGGCAGGCATCCGGCCAAGCGCGGGTGCTACCTGCGGCCATTGCTGGCCCTTACCCGGCAGGATACCGAAGCTTCTGCCGTGCAGCCGGGCAGGCATGGGTCACAGATGAGACGACGCGACCCGATGCCTATGCCCGCAACCGGGTGCGCCGTGCGGCACTGCCTGCACTGCAGAGCACCAACGGCGCAGCGGTGGAAAACCTTGCCCGCTTCTGCGAGAAGGCAGCCCGCGCGGATGCCTATTTTGCCCGGAAGGCCGAAGAGCTGCTTTCCGCTGCACGTCTGGATGCGGCACAGGCTGCCATCAAAAGCCCGGAAGCCTGCACGGTGTGGCGGCTGGGCCCGCTTTCCGCTGCGGATGCGCTTATTTTGGAAGCAGCCATGCACTCGCTGACGGCTCCCGTGCGTGACGCAGAGGAAAAATATGTGCAGCTGCTGTGCGGCCTTGTGCGGCGCGGCAGCGGTGCGGTACAGCTGACTGACCGGGTGCGCTTTTGTGCCGGAGACGGATGCTTCTGGCAGGAGATTGTGCCGGAACGGCCCCGGCAGCAGGAAGACAAACGGCCGGAAAGCCAGCCCTTTCAGCCGGAAAAACAGGCAGAATACTGCCTTGCGGGCGGCTGGAAGGTGACTGCAGGGCTTTTTACGGCTGATTTTGAAGAAAAAATACAAGTCGTTCATAAAAAAGACTTAAAAAATCAGGCGGATTATGCTAGAATAACTACGTTGTATGCTGGTCTTGTCCTGCGCACCCGCCAGCCGGGAGATGTCTACCGCCCGGCGGGGCGAAGTGTACACAACCGGCTGCGCAAGTGGATGAACGAAACGGGCATCCCGGCCAGCCAGCGCGATCAGCTGCCGCTGCTGGCGGCGGGCAGCGAAGTACTGTGGGTCTGCGGTGCGGGCTTTGCCGAGGGCCTTGCCCCGGATGCAGACACTGCGCAGGTGCTGCAGATGGAAATGGAACATAGGGAGGAAATAACATGAGTATGCATGATGATATCAAGACTGTTCTGGTCAGTGAAGAAGAGTTAAAAGGCAAAGGTTGCTGAGCTGGGTGCCCAGATCAGCAAGGATTACGAGGGCAAGAACCTTGTTCTGGTGTCCATCCTCAAGGGTTCGGTGGTGTTTATGGCCGACCTGATGCGTGCGGTGAGCATTCCCTGCAGCATCGATTTTATGGTGGTGTCCAGCTACGGTGGCAGCAACACTGTTACCAGCGGCCTTGTAAAGATCATCAAGGATCTGGACGGTGATCTGTCCGGCAAGGATGTGCTGATCGTGGAGGATATTCTGGATACCGGCGTCACCCTCTCGAATCTGGTGCCCATGCTCAAGATGCGCAACCCCAACTCGGTAAAGATCTGCACCATTCTGGACAAGCCCAGCCGCCGCAAGGCCGATATCCAGCCTGACTACGAGGGCTTCCAGGTGCCGGACGAGTTCGTGGTGGGCTACGGTCTGGACTACGATGAAAAATACCGCAACCTGCCTTATGTGGGTGTGCTCAAGCCTGAAGTCTACGAGAAGTGATTTCTCACACTATAATTCATCCAAGAACTGGAGTTGATTTTTTGCAATCCAAAAGACCCCGTTTCAATCCGCTGATCCTTGCTCTGGCGCTGGCGGCGGTGCTGATGGTCTGGTCGGTGCTGGGCGGCACCGGCTCTGCCAGCAGCTCTTCCATGGAATATTCCACGGTGGTGCATTATTTTGAAAGCCTGCAGGTCACGCAGTTCTCGCTGGACCTGAACACCGGTGTCATCACCATGAACCTCAAGGAAGGCGGCAAAAATAACCTGCCCTTGCCCGATACCACGTCCCAGAGCACCACGCAGGCCACCGGCGGACTGCTGAGCGGTATGCTGTCCTCCTCGGATGAGGATACTGCTGCGCAGAAGAACAGCGACGGCACTGTGACTGTGCGCTACAAGCTGCCCTATGCATCCATGTTCGTCAAGTATGTGGGCGACTACATTGCCGCCTATGACGAAGCAAACCCGGATGCTCCCATGGTGTACGATTATACCCCTGTCAAGGAAAACATCCCATGGATGGAGATCCTGTTCTATCTGGCAATGCTGGGCTGCACCGGCTTCCTGCTGTTCTCCATGATGCGCGGCGGTGCTGGCGGCGGCGGGATCATGAACGTTGGCAAAGCCAAGGTGAAGGACGAGCACGAGAACCAAAAGACAGCCACCTTTGCCGATGTTGCCGGTGAGGACGAGGAAAAGGAAGAGCTGAAAGAGGTCGTGGAGTTCCTGAAAAGCCCGGAGAAGTTCAACACTCTGGGCGCACGCATCCCCACGGCGTGCTGCTGGTAGGCCCTCCGGGCACCGGCAAGACCCTGCTGGCCCGCGCTGCGCAGGCGAGGCCGGTGTGCCCTTCTATTCCATTTCCGGCTCTGACTTTGTGGAAATGTACGTCGGCGTGGGTGCATCCCGCGTGCGTGACCTGTTCGATAAGGCAAAGAAGTCCATGCCCTGCATCATCTTCATTGATGAGATCGATGCTGTGGGCCGTCAGCGCGGTGCCGGTCTGGGCGGCGGCCACGATGAACGCGAGCAGACCCTGAACCAGCTGCTGGTGGAAATGGACGGCTTTGAGGCCAACGACGGCATCATCGTCATGGCGGCCACCAACCGTGCCGACATTCTGGATAAGGCTCTGCTGCGTCCGGGCCGTTTTGACCGTCAGGTCTATGTGGGCCTGCCGGATGTCAAGGGCCGTGAGGAGATCCTCAAGGTCCACACCAAAAAGAAGCCGCTGGCCCCGGATGTCTCTCTCAGGGTCATTGCACAGCGCACCGCAGGCTTTGCGGGCGCAGACCTTGAGAACCTTGTCAACGAAGCGGCTCTGCTGGCTGCACGCCGCAACCGCAAGGCATTACCATGGAGGATATCGAGGAAGCTTCCATGAAGGTGATGGCTGGCCCGGAGAAGAAGAGTCGCGTTGTGACCCCGGAGGAAAAGAAGCTGACTGCTTACCACGAGGCAGGCCACGCTGTGGCGGGCTTCTACTGCAAGCATCACCCCCGTGTGCACGAGATCACCATTATCCCGCGTGGTCAGGCTGGCGGCTACACCATGTACCTGCCCGAGAAAGACCGCAGCTACGTGACAAAGGGCGAAATGTTCGAGGATATCGTTTCCAGTCTGGGCGGCCGCGTGGCCGAACAGCTGATCCTGGAGGATATCTCCACCGGTGCTTCCAATGATCTGCAGCAGGCCACCAACATTGCCCGCCAGATGATTACCAAGTACGGCTTCTCGGAGCGGCTTGGCCCTGTGGTGTACGGTACCTCGCAGGAGGAGACCTTCCTGGGCCGCGATCTGGGTCAGGGCAAGGGCTACAGCGAGACCACCGCTGCCGAGATCGACGGCGAGATGCGGGATATCATCGATGAAGCCTACGAGACCTGCCGCCGCACCCTGACCGGGCACATCGATCAGCTGCACGCGCTGGCACAGGCCCTGATGGAACGCGAGAAGCTCAACGAGCAGGAGTTCAACACCATTATGGCGGGCGGCACACTGCCCCCGCGTGAAGGCGATGAGCCGAAGCCGGAACAGCCTGCTCAGACCGTGCAGGCTGCCCCTGCAGAGACTGCTCAGCAGGCCGAAACTGCTGAACCTGCAGAGACCGCTGAGCCTGCCGAACAGGCCGAAACGGCCCAGCCGCTGCCGGAGACCGCTGCACCGGAAAACGCCGGATGCACAGACCCGCAGAACTGATTTGATCCAAATGGAAAGGAGCGAGTGTCGTGGAGGAAAATTTTAACCCGGTCGCACGGACCCGCGCAAACTATTACACCCCCGGCAGCCCGGTGCAGTTCGTCTGCGTGGAGCTGCTCAAGGGTGATGTCAGCGGGGAGCACGCGGTCTGCCTGACCTTCAAGAATATTTCCAAGGTGACCCTGACCGCGCTGGAGATCCACTTCAAGTGCAAGGGCGTGGACGGCGTGATCCTGTGCGAGGACCGGTTCGAGTACCGTGACTTGGAAGTAAAGCCCGGCGAACTGTTTGGCATGGACGATGCGGTGTTCGTTACCGCAAAGGCCATCACCAGCGTGGATGTTTCGCTGTGCAACGTGTACAACGGCAAGCGGGTGGTGCATCTGGACGGCATCAAGCGCGTGCGCCTGCCTGCCCCCAAGCGCTGTCTGCTGAGCTGGAAAAGGCGCTGGAGACCCGCATGAACCGCCCGGAGCTGAAGTATCAGCCGCAGGTGTTTGAAAATGGCTGGTACTGCGCCTGCGGTGCTTCCACCCGAAGGAGGAGGATACCGTGTACTGCTCGGAGTGCGGCTGCGACCGCATCCTGCTGCAGAACGCGCTGAACACCCTGCTGCAGCCGGAACAGCCTGCCCAGACCGAGCCGGAACGGAAACGCCTCTTGCCCCGCAGGCCGAAGAGCCTACCCGCATTATGGGCGCAGCGCCCGTGCAGGAGGAGCCGACCCGGATCATGGGTGCACCGTGCCGTGAAGCAGAACCACAGCCGGAAGAACCTGCTGCAGAGCAGACCCGTGTGCTGGATGCCGGAATGCGGACACAATTCCCGGGCAGGGCATCTCATGCAGCTGCGGACGAAGGCACCCGTGTGATGCCTGCTGCAGCCCGCCGTGCACAGCCGATATCTCAGCAGCCGGAGCCTGCCTATGACGACGAGGAAGAATACGAGGACGAGCGCGACAGCGTGGCCGAAGCGCTGATCCGCTGGGTGCCGCCCATCACTGCCATTGTCTGTGCAGCAGTGGCACTGTGCGGCTTCGTGTATTACCAGTTCGTGCTGTAACACAAACAGCAGCGGAGAGGGCGGTATGCCTTCTCCGCTTTTTGTATGCCAGAAGAAGGGAGAACCATTATGCCGGAAGAAGCCTTACAGGCTGCCTTTGAGATCAAGACTGCCTGCGATGAGATCAGCCGCCGCCTGCTGCGCTGGCACTGGGAGCACAAACCCGGTGCGCACAGCTTGGGTGCATTGCTGGATCACGTTGCACAGCGCCAGCAGGAAAGCCCGGACTACTACGACCGTATGCCGGATCTTTCCGGCAAAAACAGCTGGCAGCAGCTGGATACCACCATTTGTATGCGGGTTCTGCTGGACCCGGAAAAGGATGCCGCCAAACCGCTGGACCTGCTGGGCAATACCAGCAATCCGGGTGCGGCCCGCCGCGCCTGCAATGCTGTGCGCACCGCCCGCAACGAAGCCGCCCACGCCACCGATCACACCGATGCCGCTCAGGCGGCGATCCTGTTCAACGAGGCAGTGGAGAGCTTGGAAGACGGCTATGTGGGCACGGCTTTCCGCGAGAATGAACTTGCCCGCTATTACCGCGATGCAGAAAATTATCTGGCGCGCTGCGGCGCAAAGGAGCCGATCGTATCCAGCCGTGCGCCGGAAGAAAAAACGGCTGCGCACGAGCCAGCCCGCCAGAGCACAAAGCAGGGCCAGAACCGCAGCACCCAGAGCCGCAAAACGGCCGGCAGCCGTTCCTCCGGCAGCAGAAGCACCACAGCGCGCAGCAGCTCGGCCAAAAGCCGCAGCACGGCAGGCCGCAAAAAGAAACAGAGAAGAACTGGCAATAAACCGTGTTCATCATTCTGCTGGTGGTCCTGCTGTTGGGGCTTGCCGTGCGTGCATGGAGCATGGGCGCAGCCTGACCGCCTGTAATGCCCTGCTTCTCAGAAAAAAGCCGTCTTTTGTACACAGTTGCCAGAAAAACAAAAATGCGTTCGGAATAAACCGGGAAAAGCGCATCTTGCGGGATGGGTGAAAGCGGTTTATAATAAGCATGAAAACGTTTACACATAACAATGCATCCCAAAAGAGAGAAGTACTGCAAATGACCATCAGTGATATTGCAAAAATGGCGGGTGTATCCAGTGCGGCAGTCAGCCGCTACCTGAACGGAGGCCCCCTGAGCGAACAGAAGAGGGCTGTTATCCACGAGGTAGTGGAAAAGACCGGCTACCGCCCGGATACCGCCGCCCAGACTCTGCGCACCGGAAAAGTGAATCAGGTGGGGGTGATCGCTCCCAGCATCGGTTCCCAGTCGGTGGGGCAGATCACGGCAGGCATTGCCAGTGAGCTGGATGCAAAGAGCTATCTGCTGCTGCTGGGAAACACCGAGCTGGACGCCCAGCGGGAATTGGGCTATCTGACTGCCATGCAGCGCAACCACGTGGCGGGCATCATCCTGCTGGGCAGCTATTATACTCCTCAGCTGGCGCAGGCGCTGAAAAACTGCCGTGTGCCGGTGGTGGTAACAGGCCAGCGTTTTCAGGATGTGGCCTGCGTGTACAACGACGACCGCACTGCAGCCCGGGAACTTGCCCAGCGGATGCTGGATCATGGCCGCAGAAGGATCGTTTATATTGGCGGTACAGAGCGGGACGATGCCACCGGCGTGCAGCGCCGTGAGGGCGTGCAGGATGCGCTGAACGCTGCCGGACTGAACGGCGAACAGATGCCCCGCATCTGCTGCAACGCCTTTACCATGGAGGAGGGCCAGCGCTGTATGCAGGAACTGCTGGTGCGCTGCCCGGATCTGGACGGTGTGGTCTGCGTGACTGACACGGTGGCCTTTTGGTGCCATGCGTGCCCTGCGGGAAGCAGGACGGCATGTGGGGCAGGATGTGGGTCTTGCAGGCGTTGGCGACAGCTGGGCTGGCAGCATGATGGAACCGGGGCTGGCCACGGTGCGCTTTTACCAGAAGCAGGTGGGGCAGGAGGCTGCCCGGATCCTGCTGCAGATGCTGGAAGAAAATGGGAGCAGCGGGCCTGTGCGTCAGGTGACGCTGGGCTATCAGATCGTGGAGCGAGGCTCCCTTTGATGATAAAGGATAAAAGTATGGGTCGTAAGCTGATTTTTCTGGATATTGACGGCACGCTGCTGCCGCCGGGTGATATGCTCATCCCGGAAAGCACTCTGGCTGCACTGGATCGCGCCAGAGCAAACGGACACAAGCTGTTTTTGTGCACCGGCCGCAACCACCGCATGACCGAACCGCTGCTGCGGCACGACTGCTTTGCGGGCGCAGTGTGCAGCGCCGGCGGCTATGTGCTGTGCGATGGCAAGACTCTGGTGGATATCCCCCATGGAGCCGCAGCAGGCTGAAGGCGTGCGCGCGGCGCTGGAGCGCAATGGCGTGGAGTGCACGCTGGAAGCCCGGGATGCCACCTTTGGCGGAAGCAAGATGGCTGAGAGGTGGAAATTTATCCACAAAAAGAACGATGCACCGCTGAACAGCGAAGCGGAGCGCTGGCGCAAAGCCATGGAAGAGGGCATGTCCATCCTGCCGCTTTCCGATTACAAAGGGGAACCGCTGTATAAAAATCGTGTTCATTGCCGACCACGAGAGCGACCTTGCCGAGGCAAAGCAGCTCTATGCCGACCAGTTCGTGTTCTGCGAAAGCAAGCTGGACCGCCTGACAGATGGCTTTGTGAATGGTGAGCTCATCAACCGCAAATTAATAAGGGCACCGGCATCAAGGCAATCTGTGACCATCTGGGCTGCACGCTGGCAGATACCATCGGCTTTGGTGACAGCGATAATGACCTGCAGATGACCGATGTTGTCGGCATCAGTGTGTGCATGGCCAATGGCTCCGAAAACCTGAAAAAGCGGTGCGACCGCATTGCTCCCTCGGTATACGAGGACGGCATTGCAAAGGAGTTCAAGGCGCTGGGTCTGATCTGAAAAAAACAACAAAGGCTGCGGCAGGGATAAGACCCGGGCCGCAGCTTTTTGCTGCCGCAGGGTTTTATAAAACGGAAAAACGTGGTAGAATAAACCAGAATGCCGGGTTCAAGGCCCGGCAAAAAGGGAGGAATTGAAATGCGTTCCGTTCTGGAAGTATGTGTGGACAGCACTGCCAGTGCACTGGCAGCAAAACGCGGCGGTGCCAGCAGGCTGGAACTGTGTGCCGACCTGATCGTGGGCGGTACAACGCCCAGCCTTGCGCTGGTGCGTCAGGTCAAGGCGGAGACCGGCCTGCCGGTGCGCGCTCTGCTGCGGCCCCGGTTCGGAGACTTCTGTTACGACAGCTACGAGCTTGCCCAGATGGAACAGCTGGCCGCAGAGCTGGTGGAGGCCGGGGCGGATGGTATCGTGACCGGTGTGCTGACCCCGGAAGGGCAGCTGAATGCGGATGCCATGCGGCCTATTTATGCGGCGGCGCGCAGGGCAGCGGAAAAGGCAGGCCGTCCGGTGGCGTGTACCCTGCACCGTGCCTTTGATGTCAGCGCCGACCCCTTTGCGGCACTGGAAACGGTCCGGAGCATGGGCCTTTGTACCATCCTCACCAGCGGGCAGGCGGCGAGTGCCCCAGAGGGAGCGAAGCTTCTCGGCCGACTGGTGGAGCGGGCAGGGGACAGCGTGGAAATTCTGGTAGGTGCCGGTGTCACGGCACAAAACATCCCGGCACTGGCCGCACAGACCGGGGCACATGCGTTCCACCTTTCCGGCAAGCAGGTGCTGCAAAGCCGCATGACCTTCCGCCGCGAGGGTGTGCCCATGGGGCTGCCGGGCTTTTCAGAGTTTGAGGTATGGCAGACGGGTGAAGAAAACATCCGTGCTGCACGGCAGGCACTGGATAGCCTTTAAAAACCGAGTAAAACGAAAGCGCTCTCCCAACGGAAACCCGGTGGGAGAGCGCTTTTTTATGATGATGAATTTGAAGGGTGAAGATAGCTTAGTAATGCAGCTCGTCGCCGGTCAGTGCTTCCAGCACCGGCAGCATGGCAGCGGCCTCGGCCTTGGCGGCGGGCAGATCCATATCGCGGTAGTTGCCGCACTCCACTTCGCTGGCACCGGGCACAGCGCCCTCAAAGCCAGCCATGAAGCGGAAGGATTCCACCGTCAGCTCCAGTGCCTCGGCGGGAGTCAGGCCGCGGGTGAGCAGATAGAAGCCGGTGCGGCAGCCCATGGGGCCAACGTAGATCACGCTGTCCTGAAAGGCGCTGTTGCGTGCATAGGTGGCAAACAGATGCTCCAGCGTGTGGGCGGCACCGGTGGACAGGTAATCGCCGTGATTGGGCCTTTTCATGCGGATGTCCCATGTGAGAACATCGCCGTCCTGACGGCTCAGATACATGCCGCGGTCCAGTTTGGTATGGTCAACACAGAAGCTTGCAATGCGTTCCATGATCTTCTCCTTTGGCTTATGCCTGCAGGCGCTGCACGCTGCCGTGAGCGCAGTCCACAGCGATCATCAGACCGTCACGGATGTGGCTGGTAGCACCGGCGGCACCCACAACGGTAGGCTTGAGCAGGGCCTTGCCGGCAATGGCAGCGTGGCTGTTCAGGCCCGGCTCTTCCACCACCAGAGCAGCGGCATCACGCACATAGCTCAGCATTTCATTGCTGGTGGAGGGCACCACCAGCACCATGCCGGGCTTGAACTTTGCACGCACCTCTTCCAGCGTGCGGCAGACGCAGGCCTTGCCGGTGGCGCTGGTCACATCGGCATTCTCGCGGCCAACGCCCACACCGGTAGCCAGACAGTTGCCTACCATGTGGATCTTGATCATGTTGGTGGTGCCGGACACGCCCACAGGCACGCCTGCGGTCACAACGGCCAGCTCACCGTTGTGCAGGTAGCCGTTCTCCTTGGCCAGAGAGGTGGACATCTCGATCAGCTCATCGGTGCTGTGTGCCAGAGGCATCATCAGCGGGGTGATGCCCCAGCTCAGAGCCAGCTGACGCTGCACCTGCTCCTTCATCACGCAGGCGATGATGGGCTGCTCCGGGCGTACTTGCTCAGCAGACGGGCGGTGTTGCCGGACTCGGACACGGTGACGATGGCGGCAGCGTTCACGTCCTTGGCGGTCAGGCAGGCAGCGTGTGCAGTTGCGTCGCTCACGCTGATCTTGCCAGTGTTCTCGGCGAGGGGAACAAAGCGGGCGTGGTTCTCCTGCTCGGTGCGCTCAGCAATGGCAGACATGGTCTTGGAGGGCCTCCACGGGGTAAGCACCGGCAGCAGTCTCGCCGGAAAGCATGATGGCAGAGGTGCCGTCGTAGATGGCATTTGCCACGTCGGAGATCTCGGCGCGGGTGGGGCGGGGGTTCACGATCATGCTGTCCAGCATCTGGGTAGCGGTGACGATGGGCTTGCCAAAGGAGAAGGAGCGCTCGATGATATTCTTCTGAATGCCGGGCAGCTCGGTAAAGTCGATCTCAACGCCCAGATCGCCGCGGGCCACCATGACAGCATCGGCTGCAGCCAGAATGCTGTCGATGTTGTTCACGCCCTCACGGTTCTCGATCTTGGCGATGATGCGGATATCGGAATCATACTCGTTGAGCAGGTTGCGGATATCGTACACATCCTGTGCGGTGCGCACGAAGGAAGCAGCGATGAAGTCAAAGCCCTGCTGTGCGCCAAAGATGATATCGTCGCGGTCGCGCTGGCTCATATACGGCATGGACAGATGCACGCCGGGCACATTGACACCCTTCTTGTTCTTGATCTTGCCGTTGTTCAGCACCTTGCACACGATGTCGGTGTCGTTCACGGTGACGATCTGCAGCTTGATCAGGCCGTCGTCCAGCATGATGGTGCCGCCGGGCTGCACATCCTGCGGCAGGTCCTTATAGGTGATGGAGCAGATCTCCTTGGTGCCTTCCACCTCGCGGGTGGTCAGGGTGAAGGTCTGGCCGGCTTCCAGCATTTCAGTGCCGTTCTTGAAGTCCTTCAGGCGGATCTCGGGGCCTTGGTGTCCAGCAGGGCAGCGACCGGCTTGCCCAGCTCTTCACGGATGGCCTTCAGCTTTTCAAAGCGGCCCAGATGCTCCTCGTGAGAGCCGTGGGAAAAATTAAAACGGGCAACATTCATGCCGTTGGCGACCAGCTCGCGCAGAACGCTTCCTGATCGGTGGACGGGCCCAGAGTGCAGATGATCTTTGTTTTTCTCATATACTTTTACTACCTCCAACTACAACTTCACATTCTCTATTTTGCGGCAGGCTGTCCGCTGTCATACAGACAGCTGCACGTGGCCAACGGGAAAAATCCCGTGCTGTGGTACAAAAGCGGAAAAATCCTGTGGTTCAAAACTTTTCCACCTATTATTATATCCGCTGGGATACAATAGGGCAAGGAAAAACTTTGCGCTGTGGCTGAATTTTTTTAGGCGGTCAAGAAATCTTTGCCACGGAATGACGCATTTACGTTTAAAAATGAAAAAAAACGCCTGGTCAATTCGTGAACAAAAATGACGAACATTTTTGGTGAAAATGACGGATATTTGCGGGAAGGCGAAAAAAGCTTGCATCCGGCACAGGATTTGCTTATAATGATAAGTAAAGATAGTATCACTTATCCGGGGCAGGTCCCCGGAAGAAATGGAGAAAAAACGATATGGAAAAGCGTGTTTTTCTGATCGTCCTCGACAGCTTCGGCATTGGCGCAGAGCCGGATGCCGCCGCCTTTGGCGACGAGGGCACCAACACCCTGGGTGCCATTGCAAAACACCCCAACTTCAACTGCCCCAACCTGCAAAAGATGGGCATGTTCAACATTGATGGTGTGACCGCAGGCGAAAAGACCGCAGCGCCCATCGGCTCCTTTGCCCGCCTGCAGGAGCAGAGCATGGGCAAGGATACCACCATTGGTCACTGGGAGATCGCCGGTGTGGTAAGCCCCAAGCCGCTGCCCACCTTCCCGAACGGCTTCCCGGATGAGCTGATCCACGAGTTTGAGGAAAAGACCGGCCACAAGGTGCTGTGCAACAAGCCTTACTCCGGCACGCAGGTACTGAAGGATTACGGCGAGCAGGCCATGAAAGAAAACGCCCTTATCGTTTACACCAGTGCCGACAGTGTATTTCAGGTGGCCGCCAACGAAGAGCTGGTGCCGGTGCATGAGCTGTACCGCTACTGCGAGATCGCCCGCGAGATGCTCAAGGGCGAGTACGGCGTGGGCCGCGTGATCGCACGCCCCTTCCTGGGCCACACTGCGGATACCTTCTACCGCACCACCAATCGCCACGACCTGAGCCTCAAGCCGCCCCGCGCTACCATGCTGGATCTGCTGAAAGATGCTGGCAGGGATGTGATCGCTGTAGGCAAGATCTTTTGACATCTTCGACGGTGAGGGTGTGACCGAGAAGATCAAAAACCACTGGCAACACCAAATGGCATCGCCTTCACCAAGGCACTGCAGACCCGCGACTTTTGAGGGCCTTGCCTTTGTGAATCTGGTGGACTTCGATATGCTCTACGGCCACCGCCGCGATGTAGCAGGCTATGCCGCCGCTGCCACCGAGTTTGACAAGTTCGTGGCCGACTTCATCCCCGGAATGCGGGAGGGCGATCTCCTCATGGTCACCGCTGACCATGGCTGCGACCCGTCCTATACCAAGACCACCGACCACACCCGCGAGTATGTGCCGTACCTGATCTGCGGCAAGGGCGTGAAGCCTGGCGTTGACCTTGGCACCCGTCTGTGCTTTGGCACCATCGCCCAGACCATCTGCGAGTATCTTGATGTGGATGCTTCCTCTCTGGACGGCAAGAGCGTCTGGAACGAGATCAAGGCATAATGATTTTATAGAATGAGAAAGCCGCCTGCATTGGTTCAAGATGCAGGCGGCATTTTTTATGCAGTTTATCGGCACGGACTTTCTGGTGAAAAAGCAAAACAGGAAATGACCGCAGTCGTTTCCTGTTTTGCATATAAAATAATATTTCCGCGATAGAGTCCGGAGCTTGCGCAGAGGACATTTTAAATCGTCAGGCCGCGTCGTTCTGCTGCGAAGCAGCATCCTGAATGGCACCCCAGATGGAGGAAGCCGCATTGTAGATGGACGATGCAGCCTGTTCCACCTCTTCCTGTGTGGGCAGGGAGATGGACGGTGCTTCTCCGGCCGTATCACCGCTGCCGGTCTCGCCTTCGGCGGGGACCTCCGGCTCCTGCGGCTGGGTGTCGGCAGGCTGCTCTGCATCTGCAGGCTGGTCAGCCGGGACGGTCTCTTCCGGCAGGCTGTCGGCGGGCACTTCCTCGGGAACGCTCTCCGCAGGCACCTCCGAAACGGCAGCGTTCGGGTCGGTGGTGGGGGTGAACACATCGGTCTTTTCCGGCTTCTGGGTGGTGTCGGCAACGGTGCCCTCACCGCCCAGCACGGACGCGATCATTTCCCTGGCCTTGCTCACAGAAGCATCGTCCGGTTTCATGACGTAGAGCTTCTGTCCCTTGGCAGAGTAGCACTTGGTGCTGCTGGAGCTTGTGCCGGTGACGGTGTAGCTTTCAATATCCCACTCGGCAAAGTCGCTCAGCTGCATCCGCACCAGCGCACTGATCTGATCCTGCGAAAAGCTGGTCACAAAGCAGTCGGCTGCGGCATCCATGATCTTGGAAAAGCCCATCAGCAGGGCAGGGGACTTGATCTTGTTCAGCATGGCATCGATCACCTTCATCTGGTTGATGCCGCGCTGGATATCGCCGGATGCAAAGGCGTGACGCTCACGGGCAAAGGCCAGAGCGGCCTTGCCGTCCAGATGGTTCCAGCCCTCCACAAAGGTGGTGGGGTCATAGTAGCCGGGGCTGCCCACAGAAGTGAACGCCTGATCGGAGTAGACATCCACGCCGCCCAGCGCATCGATGATGCTGATGAAGCCCGCAAAGTTGATGCGGATGTAATGGTCCACATTGACGCCGTACAGATTGCCCAGTGTGGCCATGCTGGTTTCCACGCCGTACAGACCGGCGTGAGTCAGCTTATCCTTGCTGTCAGTGCCGGCAAGGTCTACGTAGTAGTCGCGCGGGGTGTTGATCAGGGCCACCCTCTTGGTGACAGGGTTCACGGCAGCAAGAATATTCACGTCGCTGCGGGCATTTTCTGTCAACTCGCCGCGGGTGTCCACGCCGCTGAGGTAGATCACAAACGGCTCCTTGGTGATCTTGTTGGCCTCGGCACCGGTGAGCAGGCCAGAGGTCATGCTGCCCAAGGCAGAAAGGCCCTGCTGGGCCCAGAAGCAGCCCAGCGCCATGGCAGCGCACAGGAACACCGAGAATACCCGGGCCACCTTGCCGGGAACATTGTACTCCTGACAGCGCTTTACCAGCAGCCACAAAAGCGCCAGCAGCGCGGCCAGAATGACCAGATACAGCACCGGCAGCATCTGGGTGCGCCACAGCTGCACCAGTGCCAGAATGCTTAAAATACCTTGTAAGATCAGCAAAATTTTCCCCCACTTGGAAGGTACTGCCACGGCTCCATCCACGGGCGGATGGGCCTTGGGCGGTACGGGTGTGTTGTGGCCGCTGCGCGGCGGCTTCTGGGGAGGCTGGGCCGGAGGCGGTGTGCTGGGCTGTTCCGGCGGCAGCTCGGAAAAAACGCCGAGCTGTCTACCTCGATGGGCGCAGTATCCTCAGAGCCTTCCTTGCGGCTGATGTGCCGCAGAGAACGGTAATCTTCGTGGGAACGATCGTTTTCATCCATCATTCAAAACCACTCCTTTTTGTCAGGAAACAGGTACAATGGTCAGCACTGCACGGGCCGGAAGGCAGGTGGCGGTCTGATCTTCGTTGGAAAGCCAGCCAAAGCCTTCACAGATGTGATCCGGGCAGGGCGAATCCACGAACCGGGCTGCACCGTCCTTGATCTGAATGTGGACGGTATAGTAACCGGTGTCCACATCATAGGTCTCATCCACGTCCAGCGGCAGGTTCATGGTGGTGTTGTTGTCGCCGTAGATCAGCTCGGCCCGCAGCCCGGAGCCGGAAGCGTGCACGCGGCGCACCACCAGCAGCACAGCGGCAATGGCCAGAATGACCACGGCAAAGAGAAGATCGGTAAGCAGCTTTTTTGTTTTTTCATGCGTTTAATCCTTGATCTGTAATTGTTCCAGCTCGGCCAGCCACAGTGCGGCACAGGCATCGCTGGGCATCCGCCAGTCGCCGCGGGGCGAAAGGGTCACGCTGCCCACCTTGGGGCCGTCGGGCAGGCAGCTGCGCTTGAACTGCTGGGCAAAGAACCGCCAGTAGAAGTTGCGCAGCCACTTGTACAGCACGCTGTCCGGGTACTCCGGCCGGCCTGCGAATGCAGTCTTTGCCAGCCGGAAGATCTTGGCCGGGCCAAAGCCGAAGCGCAGCACCTGATACAGGTAGAAATCGTGCAGCTCGTAGGGTCCCACAAGGTCCTCGGTCTTCTGCGCGATCTCGCCGTCCTTGGCAGGCAGCAGCTCCGGGGAGACGGGCGTATCCAGAATATCCAGCAGCACCGTGCGCAGAGCATCGGTGGCGGCAATGTCGGCTTCGTAGCGCACAAGGTGGCGCACCAGCGTTTTGGGCACACCGGCGTTCACACCGTACATGCTCATGTGGTCGCCGTTGTAGGTGGCCCAGCCCAGCGCCAGCTCCGAAAGGTCGCCGGTGCCCACTACAAGGCCTCCGGTGCGGTTGGCGGTGTCCATCAGCTCCAACGTGCGCACGCGGGCCTGTCCGTTTCAAAGGTGACATCCAGCACGCTCTCGTCCTGACCGATGTCCGCAAAATGGCTGTGCACGGTGTTGGCGATATCGATCTCTTTAAAGGAGACCTGCAGCTCATCGCACAGGATCTCTGCGTTGCTGCGGGTGCGCTTCGTGGTGCCAAAGCAGGGCATGGTCACAGCCAGCACATCCCGGGCGGGGCGGCCCAGCTGCTTCATGGCACGCACGGCCACCAGCAGCGCAAGACAGCTGTCCAAGCCGCCGGAAATGCCGATAACGGCGGTCTTTGCGTGGGCGTGTTCCAGCCGCTTGGCAAGGCCGTCGGCCTGCATTTTCAGAATCAGCTCACAGCGCTCGGCGCGGCGCTTGGGGTCGCCGGGCACAAAGGGTGCGGGGTCGATCCAGCGGGTCAGCGTGGTCTCTGCCGGTTCCAGATCGAACTCCACGGTCTGGTAGCCCTCGCCGCTCAGCTCAAAAACTGGTGTTGCGGGCACGCTCGGCTTCCATGCGCTGGCAGTCGATCTCGGTCTCGGCACAGCCGCCGTCAAAGGGAGCGTTCTCCGCCAGAATAGTGCCGTTCTCGGCGATCAGGTCGTGGCCGGCGAACACCATGTCCTGCGTGCTCTCACCGTGCCCGGCGGAAGCATACAGGTAGCCGCACAGCAGGCGGGCAGACTGGTTGGACACCAGCGCCCGGCGGTACTCGGCCTTGCCGACGGTCTCATCGCTGGCGGAAAGATTTGCGATCACGGTCGCACCGGCCAGCGCGTGGAAGGTGGAGGGCGGCAGGGCGCTCCACAGATCCTCGCAGATCTCCACGCCCAGCACAAAGCTGGGCATCTGGCGGCAGCGGAACAGCAGGGAAGTGCCAAAGGGCACCTGCTGACCACACACCTCCACCAGCTCCACTTCGGTGCTGCCCGGGGTGAACTGGCGCTTTTCGTAGAACTCGCCGTAGTTGGGCAAATAGGTCTTGGGCACAAGACCCAGAATGCGGCCATGGCATAGCACGGCGGCGCAGTTGTACAGCTTGCCGTGCACCAGCAGCGGCAGGCCCACCAGCGTGACAACGTCCAGTGCTTTTGTTTCATCAAGCAGGGTGCTCAGGGCATCCAGTGCACCGGTCTGCAGCGTGCGCTGCAGAAACAGGTCGCCGCAGGTATAGCCGGTCAGGCAGAACTCGGGGAACACGGCCAGCTTTACGCCGCGGGCTGCGGCTTTGTGCAAAGCATCCGTGATCTGCCGGACATTATAGGCGCAGTCGGCCACCCGCAGTGCGGGAGAAAGGGCGGCTGCTTTCAAAAAACCATCTTTCATCGGAGGATTTCACATCCTGTCTTTCTTAGTTGACTGCAATTTCCTGCAGTGCACATAGTATACCACAAACAGACCCAAACGGGAAGTAAAAGAACAATGACAAAAACAAAACAGCCGCGCTCTCTCCATCTCGCACTGCCCGACGGAGAAAGCGGGCAAGACAAAAATAAAAAAATCCCACACAAAAATAGTGCGGG
>ENA-OQAR01000123-OQAR01000123.1-human-gut-metagenome-genome-assembly--contig:-NODE-123-length-19592-cov-2.523812_pt1 | contig 19592 bp, 24 predicted proteins | sample MGYA00242738_ERZ504533 | MGnify/ENA primary metagenome ERZ504533 (study PRJEB26092, sample SAMD00036276) | human gut metagenome | host: Homo sapiens | study: EMG produced TPA metagenomics assembly of... | reverse complement strand
TTACGTTATATCAATGAATATGAATTTGGAAAAGAGCATCGCGCTGCATCCTTTCACGAAAGAGGTGCAGGAGTATATGCACATTCCAGTATGTATGTGCTGAGTTCCCGTTGGGAGGGATTCGGCCTGGTGATGATAGAGGCTATGGCGCACGGGTTACCTGTTATTGCATCTGATTTACCGATAACGCGCGAGTTGTTGAAAGACAAAGATATGGCCGTTCTTTTTTGAAACAGGGAATATAGCTCAGCTGGCCGGTTGTATGTCGTATATGGCTGATCGGACGGATTGGGAATGGATGGGAAATAAGGCGGTGGAGTATGCTGATACATTTCATATAGAGAAGGTATGTGACAGTTGGAATAATTTACTAAAAAAAGTAGTGTATGGTACAAGATGAACAGGAAAAATGGGATATTGTGATCAAGCCTCGGTCCGGTTTGTTCCGGTTGGATCTGGAAGAGGTATGGCTGTATAGGGATTTGCTGGTAATGTATATCAGACGGGATATCGTCACTTTTTATAAACAGACTGTTTTAGGACCGTTATGGTTTGTTATCCAGCCACTGCTTACTACCGTCATGTTCATGTTTGTTTTTGGCGGTATTGCCGGTATTCCTACCGACGGACTTCCCCAACCGCTGTTTTATATGGCGGGCTTACTTTGCTGGAATTATTTCTCGGAGTGTTTAAGCCGCTGTTCGGATACGTTCAACGCCAATCAGAATGTATTTGGAAAAGTATATTTCCCTCGTCTGGTGGTACCCTTGTCCATCGTTATATCTTGCATGATAAAGATGGGCATTCAGTTCGGATTGTTCGTTTTAATTTATATTTACTATTTGTGCAACGGATATTCGTTGATGGTCAACGGATATGCTTGGTTGGCTCCCTTGCTGCTGCTCATGTTGGCAGGACTTGGTTTGGGGTTCGGATTATTGATATCCTCCTTGACGACCAAGTACCGTGACTTGCGTTTCTTGATTACTTTCGGGGTACAGTTGTGGATGTATGCCACTCCGGTTATTTACCCTTTGTCCGTGATGAGGCAGAGTCATGAGCAGTATATGTGGATCATTGTGGCGAACCCGCTGACTTCCCTTATCGAAACATTTAAATTCGGATTCTTGGGGGTGGGGACTTTCAGTTGGTTCCACTTAGGCTACACGTTGGCGTTTACAGTGGTGATAATGCTTTGGGGGGATGGTGACTTTTAATAGAGTGCAACGTAGTTTCATGGATGTGATTTAAAAAGAAGGGACAGAATGGGAAAAATAGCGATAGAGTTTCAGAATATCAGCAAGCAATATGCATTGGGAAGCATAGGAACCGGCACGCTGAGCCGTGATTTGAATCGTTGGTGGGCGCGGATCCGTGGAAAGGAGGACCCGTATCTCAGAATCGGGGAAGAGAATGACCGTTCCAAGAAAGCGACGGGAGATTTTGTATGGGCGTTGAAAGATATTAATTTCCATGTGGAGGAAGGTGAAGTGCTGGGTATTATAGGTAAGAACGGTGCGGGAAAGTCCACTTTGTTGAAAATCCTTTCGCGGGTGACTTCTCCTACTGCCGGTTGCATCCGTGCACGGGGGCGTATTGCCTCTTTGCTGGAAGTGGGTACAGGCTTTCATCCCGAAATGACAGGACGGGAGAATATTTATATGAATGGTTCCATCATGGGGATGACCAAGGCGGAGATTACCCGCAAGTTGGATGAGATTGTGGCTTTCGCCGGTGTGGAGAAATATATCGATACTCCAGTGAAACGTTATTCTTCGGGTATGACCGTGCGGTTGGGATTTGCTATCGCCGCCCATCTGGAGCCGGAAATTCTGGTGGTGGACGAGGTGTTGGCAGTGGGCGATGCGGAATTCCAAAAGAAGGCTATTGGCAAGATGCAGGATGTATCGAAAGGAGAGGGACGGACAGTCTTGTTTGTCAGTCATAACATGGCAGCGGTAAGAAGTTTGTGTACAAAAGGAATATGCTTGGAAAATGGTACCGCGGTTTATCAGGGGACGGTTCATTCTGCCATCGATTATTACTTGAAAGAGAAAGGGACGGTCCGGAAAAGTAAAATTATAGATTATGTGGGTTGGACGAAAAATACGTTTCATATAGATTGCATTGAGATAAACGGAACGGAATGTGCCTCTTCCACTATTCATGGAGGTCAGAATTTTCTGACTGTGAAAATACAGGGATATTCTGAAGAGGATATGATGTATGATGTAATGCTGGTTTTGAAGAGCAGGACGGAAGTGCCTTATGCTACTTATGCTCCGGGACATTATTACGGGAGTATCAGTCATTTACCTAAAGGGGATTTTTGCATCGAGAGGCGTATAGGCTTCCGCCTGTGCTGAGTAAAGGTGTCCTGCAGGCAGATTTGTTTATACATCATCCTATGGTGGAATATTATTTGAAAGCAGTTCGTTGCTGTTTGCTGGAATGTGAGGGGTTTCAAAGTGGATTCGGGCATGCACTGACACAAACGTCCAACGGCTTTATCGGATTGGAGGATATAAAAGTTTGATCATTATGTTCTATTATGAAGATGAAGAAAAAAAGAATCGTATATAGTTTGACTGGAAGAGGGCTGTTCTCAGAGTTGTCTAACCTTGCATTGGCATTGGTCTATGCGGACTATAATCAGGAAGAGCTGACTGTCAATACAAGGAACTGGAATGCAAGGGTAGAGAAAGGCTGGAGTGATTATTTCGAATCGGTCTTGCCAAACTGTAACGGGGGTGATGTGTTCGCAATATATTTGTTTATAAAAAAGGGGAAACCTTGGTGGGGAAATATCTATTATAATCCGTCCGCTTTTTTCCGGTATTATATTTTCTATATAATGAATAGGATATATCTGTTATTTCATCCGGAAACGGAACTAGGGAATGAGGTCTTTCTAAAAATGAGATCGGAGGATTTTCTGGAGAAACTGGAAGATATCAGAAATGATTATGGCTCTGCCTTGCGGAAAAATATTTAAAAATTTAATGAAAAAGACAACCGGCTATATAGAAAAAAAGGAAAAGCGAGATGAATTTGCCGATAGATACATAGCGGTACATATAAGGCGGGGAGATAAGATAGTTTCCCGTGAGATGAAGGAACTCGGTTTGTCTCTTTATATTGATGCTGTTAAAGGGGAGAAGCATATCAGCCGTAATGTGTTTATAGCTACGGATGATAGTTCTGTGAAGGATGAGTTGAAATCCATACTAGTTGCCGAAGGATTTAATGTTTACTGTAACACAGCTGTGACACAAACAGGATTTTGATGAGTCTTTTGTTTTAATACAAAAGGATAAAAAAAGTAGATATATAGATACGTTGAAATATGCTGTTGGATATGGATATTCTGATCCATTTCTTCATTTTTTTTATCGGTACTTATACTTCGAATGTCAGCCGGATTGTGCCTCTGTATGTCGGATTCGGAAAATCGCTCAGTCTGGATGACGAATGGAAACTTTAGATTGTAAAAAGCGAAAATATTATGTCACAAAGAAAAATTTTTCGATTATAACCATTAATTATAATAATAAAGAAGGGTTGAGGAAAACCATAGAAAGTGTGGTCGGCCAGTCTTTTAGGGATTTTGAGTATATTATTATTGACGGAGGGTCCACGGATGGAAGCATTGAAGTGATAAAAGAGTATGCCGGTAAAGTGGACTATTGGGTATCGGAGCCGGACAAGGGTATTTATCATGCCATGAATAAAGGAGTTTTACAGGCGCATGGAGAGTATTTGAACTTTATGAATTCCGGTGATGAATTTTATAACAATGGTGTGTTGCAGGAGGTGGCACCTTCATTGGACAGCGATATTGTTGTTGGAAAAATAGTGCATGGCACAGAGGTGTGGGGATTTCATAAGGAGGATATAACGCTGATGGATTTGATTCGGGGAACTGTATTGCATCAGGCTTCATTCTTCCGTAAAGAACTTTTTGATGAAAAACAGGTATGACGAGAGTTATAAGATTGTATCCGATTGGAAATTTTATATTCAGACCTTGATATTCAACAATGTGACGTTCCGCAATATTCGTTCCATCGTTTGTAGGTTTGTACCCGGAGGGTCAGTGAAACGGATGCCGGAACAAGAGATATGGAAAGAAAGCGGGTGTATAAGGAACTGTTTCCGGATAGAATGATGAAGGATTATATAAGACTGGAAAAGGTGGAATCTCCTTTATTGGAACTGATTCCCGAACTGAATAAAACTGCGGGCCTTCATCAGATGGCATACAAATTGGTCTGTGCCTTGTTGTGGGTGCATGGAAAGATAAAACGGGTGCGTGTTAAGTAAGCAGTAAATTGGTCTTTTCACTTGAGCCATGCCCGCAGGATAAGTCTGATGCCATATAGCGCATACTTTATTTTTAGAGAAAGTGGAAGATGTATATAATTGTTTTTTCTGATTCTTAGCATTCTGTCCCATAATTCATTGAAGGGGATTTCCCGTGAGTGTTGGGTATAGAACAAGAACGAACTTTTTTATGTAATCGGCCGACAAAGCACGTAGAATATAGGTGGGGAATGTGGCCGAAAGTGAAGTCATCAGGTCGAATGCATCCATGAAAGTGCACAGTTTTGGGGGTGTAGTTTTTTTTGCGACAGGTTCATGGCGCTTGATTTTCTTGTGACATAGTGATAATAGGGGGAAGTGGTGTATGCGGCTGATTGGCAGTGGCTCAGGTATTGAAAAATAAAGAGCCTGTCTTCATTATAATAAATATGTTCATTGAATTTTAGGTGATGTTTGTCAATGATTTCTTTATGATATAATTTATCCCATAAGTTTCCTTTGTATTTGTAATGCCTGTCGTTAAACAGGGAGTGAATGGCCTCCCACTGGGTTAATTTGCCGGATTTCACTTCGTTGATGTGGTAAATCGGACGACCATCTTCATTTTCAATGATATATCCGCAAGTAGCCAGACCGGCTTCGTTTGTCCGGATAAGTTGATAAAGAGTGGCTATCATATCCGTTTCTATCCAGTCGTCGCTATCCATGAAAGCTATATATTCTCCTTTTGCGGTTTCCAGTCCTTGGTTTCGTGCATGGCTGACTCCTTGGTTCAGAGTGTGTATTACCTGTATTCGTTGGTCCTTGCAGGCGTATTCGTCACATATTTTCCCGCTTCCGTCCGTACTTCCGTCATTAACCAGCAGTACCTCAATGTCTGTCAGTGTCTGGTTTAAGACGCTGCTGATACACAAAGGCAGGAATTTTTCTGTATTGTATATAGGGATGATGACAGAAACCAACGGCATAACTTATAATTCTGTGAGTTTATAAATAAGATCATTCTTTAGCTGGCGAAGCGTATAAAGCAGGTTGCTCGGATTTTGAAACGTTTCTTCCAAGGGCATGATGACGGGAACATACTTTATCTTTAACCGGTGCCTTATGCAATAGACATTGATCAATCTTTCTGATAAATAGCCGAACAGACGTGCCTGATCCGGATAGGCGGACAGTTTTACCCGTTTTTCTAATTCAAACAATACGCTGAATAGCCACTGGGAGTATTCGTCAAAAATGTTTCCGTCCGGTGATAAACATATTATATCCGGAATAGGCATTGCAGTGATACATGAATGTATGAAAAGCTTCAGCATATTCGGGTGTGAGGTGTTGAATGACTTCTTTCAGCAAATTGAGGTCATTGACTAGATGGAATATGGCGTATTGTGTAGCGACGTTATAGGGATAATGACGCTTGGGAGAGAGGATGATGTCATAATCATTTAATAAGGTTTCTAAATCAGGAAATCGGTAAGTTTCTTTTAGAAATGAATCTATGTTGATGAAACTCCTGTCTGGTGAAAAAGCCGGAAACGGGCGATGAAAATCAAAGAAGCGCCTGTAATGATTGAGCCCTATAATGTCACACTTTAGATTTTTCCAAGCCCAATAATGGGCGGTTAGTTCACAAAAGTGAGGATCTGTCGGATATATTATCTCCTGTGTTATCTAGTACAGGGAAGAATCGGGCACTGGTTAGGGAGGCCCCCACCTGTATGGGACAGAAGTACTCATGCTGTGGTAGCCGGCTGTCCTTATGGGCACATACTAATATTTTTATATTTTTTCCCATGTTTGTGATTGAGGGTTATAGCGTTTGATAATGCGTGCGGGATTTCCTACCGTGACACAATAGTCGGGTATGTTTTGGGTAACCACACACCCGGCACCGATAAAACAATGTTTGCCGATGGTGATTCCGGGCAGTACAATCACGTTGGCTCCTATGATGGTATGTTCTCCGATGTGGATAGGGGAAGTGGTGATACCTTGTTCGATGATGCCTTGAGTGATATTCTGATAATTGTGATCTAATCCTATCAGGGCTACGTTTTGTGAAATATTGACCCCGTTGTCTATCCGGATGGGACCGATGACCGTATTGCTGAGTCCTATCCGGCAATAGTCGCCGATTACGATGTCGCCTACGGCATTGTTCAAGCAGGAGAAATCTTCCACTACCGAATATTTTCCCATCTGGAACAGATGGAACGGTGGAGGTCTTTCCGTACACTGGGATAAATGACTGAGCCCTGGCCTTTTTTTATGTAGAAAGGTTGCCATACGCGTATCCACCAATAGGGGCGTGTCTTTACCGGATGCATGATGAAACCGTGTATCCGTTTTTTCCATTGCGGGTGTTGCTGTAAGTACTCTTTTATATTCATAATTCTATCCATGCTGTGTATGGTTGAACTTCTGTGCATTCCTTTCAAGTGAAACAAGTTGAGAAGCATAATGATTACAAAATAAGGTGTCTGCCTGAGGATTCTGCTCATGTATTTATATCTCATATTGGACGGAATGCAGGTATAACGCACCGTTCAGCAAGATAAGCAAAATCCACCACTTTATGGAAGAAGCCGGAGAGAAAATGCAGAGAACACATGAAAAGAATCCGATGAGCGCCAACAGAATGCTGCGGGGGGCGATAAAGGCTTGGAGGGTTTTCAGCAGATAATCTCCGTTTCCGTTCAGTAAGGCTGTGGGGAGGTTACGTCCCATTTTTAATGCAAGGAAAAGCTGGGTGGCTATCCAGCGGCGGCGCTGGTTACGCAAGGCATCCGGTTGCCGGACTTTTTCGTCCAATGTTTCTAGGGTGTCTATATATTCAATGTGAATGCCTTGATGGAGTAGGAGTTCTTCCAGTTCTTTGTCTTCGCCCGTACTATGGGTATGGATGATGTTCCGGACAAACCATCGGAAATCGAAAGCCATTCCGGAGCCGGTAAGGGCAGATGAAAATCCCAGCCGGATGTGTCCCTTGCGGAAGATGGAATTGTTCATCTCTTCGATGGCGGCATCCAATAGGGCTATGTCTGTATTCATATTTTTGGCTTTGCGGTGTGTCTGTATGGCTTTTATACCCTGTGAAACTGCCTTATTCAGTTCTTGAAGATAACAGGGTGAGATCAGATTATCGGCATCCAGTATGAGGACATAATCGTATGGCTGGTCTGTGATGGTCTCTGCTGCAATGCGCAGGGCTTTTGCCTTGGAACTTTCCTTTTCATGCAGTTCTATCAAGCTGATGCGTTCTTTGCGCAGTGAGGCATTGGTTTCGGGACGCATGTGGTCGGATATGACTATCAGGTCGTAAAGCTCTGCCGGATAAGTTTGGCGCAGAACGGAAGTGACGCAGGCGTGAATGACCGCATCCTCTTTATAGGCGGGAACAAGGATGATAAAAACGTTGCCGGACAGTAGTCGCGGGATATTTCTTTTGTTTGAAGAAATGAGAGGCGGCAGAAAACAGGACTATATACCCCACACTGACGGAAAGGTAGATATATAGCGTATATTCCATGATATGTATAATTTCCGATAGCATGGGGCTTTTATTTTTTCTTTCTTAAAAGCATATTGAATATCATGCCTGCCGCCAGAAAGGGGATAGCTTTCATGGCTTTGTTGAATTTGCTGTCCACCAAGTAGTTTGGAGTGGCTATTGCCATAGTCAATAAGAAAGTGAGTAATAATCCCCACCATTTTAGGCAGGCGCTCCAGTGGAAGTATACGGACAGGAAACTGAACAGGAGGAGGATACCTAGCAGGATGGTGCGAGGGAAAATGAACCATTGCAAAATACGGTCGGCATAATCAAATTTTCCACTTAAAATGGCGCCGGGCAGATTACCGATATTGGTGAACAGGGAATAATATTGGGTTTTAATCCAAGTGCTATGTTGGGTATAGAATTTTTTTCTTTCCACTATTCTTCAAGGCATATACATGGGTATTATTTAAATATTCCACATATATCCGTTCGCGGAGCAGCAAGGATTCGATGACTTTTTCATCGTCATCGTCTTTTAAATGACGGATGTTTTCTTTGAACCAAGTGAAGTCTATTGCGGTTCCGGAGCCGTTCAGCGAAGCTGAAAGTCCCAAATTGACATGTCCCGCACGAAGAATGGAATTGTTTATCTCGTCGGTGATGGCATTCAATATGCTGACATTGCTGGGTCTTTCCTGATAGATGCGATGGGTTTGGATGGCATTGGAGCCGCTGGCATACGTATTGTTGACAACTTCAAGAAAATTGGTGTCCACTACATTGTCCGCATTCATGATTAAAACGATATCGTATTGTCCTTCTTGTAATTGTGACATGGCAGCTTTGACAGATTTCATTTTTGAGCTTTTCTTGAATCTGGCTTGCAACAGGGTGATGGGATATTGTGCCAGCTGTCTGTTTGTTTCCGGCTTCAGGTGGTCTGAAATGACGATAATGTCATAGCAGTCTATAGGATATTCTTGTTGCAGAAATGATTTGACGGTATAGGGTATGTAGTCATCGTCCTGATAGGCCGGTATCAGAATGGCGAAACGGTGTTTTACTCTTGATTCGGAATATTTGTCGGTGCGGTTGCCTGTTGCCGCTATGGCGTACACCAGCAGGTAAAAAACAGTAAAGGCACATATCGCGAAAAGTAGTAGTTCTATGTATGCTAGAAATATCATGGCTGTTTGTCTTTGTTTCTAAGTTTGAAAAATGCTTTTGTTCCCTCCCAATGTGCTTTGGCTATGGCTTTCTTTCCTTTTCCCAGGGCGGTCAGTATGTTTTTGGGACATACAATCATTGTCTGGTATAAGATGGAAACCGGAAGTTTCCAGTCAAAGAGATTGCGGTAGGCATATAGTAATCTGTTTCTGCTCAGGTAATAGTATTTCAACGGACTTTCTTTTCCGGTGGAGCTGCTGTCCTTGTGCCATATTTCGCAAGCGGGATCGTACCATAGTTCGTAGCCTTTCCTATTGATATAGGTGCACCAGTCCAGTTCTCATAATATAGAAAATATTCTTCGGGCATCAGGCTAAGCTTGTCTATTATTGTTTTTTTCAGTAACATGGCGGCACCATGCAGATAAGGCGTTTTTTGGTCGGGCGATAGTGGTCTTTATTTATTTTCCCTTTGCCTATGACTCTGTTTCTTAAGGTAATGGGCGAAAGTTGGGTGTATCCTGCAAATTGTATGGCGTGCGGTTCTGCATAATCCCGGATTAACGGGGAGACACCTGCTATCTTGTCGGAGGACAGAAGGCGTTTTATCAACAAGGGTATGGCATCTTTGACCATACAAACATCATTGTTCAGCAAGAACAGGTATTTTCCTTTTGCAAGGTTTATACCCAGATTGTTACCTCCGGCGAATCCTAAGTTCCGCTCACTGCGTACGGCTTGGATAAAAGGATATGTTTTTTGTAGCAAGGCGGCTTCATTGGCAGTGGAACCATTGTCAATGACTATCATTTCATAACTGACAGAGAATACAGTGGCTGCCCACGAGTCAATGAATTCGCAGGTGTCGTGAAAACCGTTATAGTTCACGGTGATGACGGATAGGTCAGGCTGCCGGTAGTCCATGTATTTCTGAGTATTGTTTATCTAAATAAAGGTCCTAAAAAAACAAAGGTGAAACAGGAATAAATCAAGATTCCGTTAGGAAACTGGAAATAAACCATATTGGCGTAAGAAGCTACCAGTATGCCTGCACAACCGCATAACATACCTGTCAGCGGTCCCCGGATTTCCGGATTTCGGATTTTGAATAAAAGGATGTAGGAGCCCGATAGAAATAGAATGGCATGCATACCCAAAACACACACAGTCCCACTATTCCCATCTGTTTCCATACATCTACCAGACTGGAGTCTGAAGGACAGATGGAAACGAAATAATATTTGTTATGGGGAGGAACTACTCCGTCTATGGCTCCCATGCCTATGCCGAAGGGCATTTCATCCATGTAGGCATTCAGTGCTTTCTGGTTCTCGAAACGAGCCATCATCGATTGATCCTCTGTGTCAAAGACAGTACGCATACGACGGATCAATTTATTGTTCTCTCCGATCTTGGTATATTTCAGCATTCCTATCCCTCCGGCAAGCAGGATAAAGGAGATGATGCCTATTTTCCAACTTTTAGACAGGAACAGAAAGAGCCCCAGCCCTGCAATGGGTACAGCTATGGCCGATCGGGTTCCCGATATTAACAGACCATAAAATCCTGCCATACCCACTATTAAATAGAAGAGTCTGAGAAATAGGTTCTTTGTATAGAAAAAAGTAAGCGTGAAAACAGTGCAGGATAATCCCATGCTGGCACCGAAAAGACCTGCGTCAGTGAAAAATGAGAAATAGCGGATGCCGGAATGGATAAAATGGGTACGTGCTCCGTAGGCCCACAACCAGCTTAGCTCGGTACTGTCAAAACCTTTGTTCTTTTGCCAATATCCTTTTGCGGCAGCCAGTAGGGTCATGATACCCCATAGTATTAAAAAGTAATGGATAAAAGTGTAGCGATTGCAGTGTATGGATAGAATAATACAGGTCAGAATAGGGTATAAGGCCCAGGGTCTTAAAATACGAAGCCATGCTTCCATGTAAAATTCACCGGTAATACCATTACCTATGTTGATGATACAATATAGCAGCCAGACCAATGTGATGCAGGTATAGACGTTCAGTATTCTTCTGAATGATGATTGCTTTGTAACTGTTTCAGAAGAATAAGGGCCAACATGATGCCGTAGAGCAAGTCAAAGATATTGGTAATGGCAATAGGGATGGAATGATATCTGTTAATTCCCATTATCAGGTAATTCAGCATAAAGGTGATGGCCAGCAGAATGACGGGTCTGTTTATGCATATGAAGATAAAAAGCGTGGCAAAAGGTATGAACCCTATTGCAACTCCTATGGAGGGCTTCATGTTGAGGGCTGTCCATAGGCATAAGCACAGTCCGATAATGAAGCTGGCCAGAATTTGACCTGTATGGGTTATATTTATTTCTTTTGCTATCATTATCTATTTTCCTTTGTATTCAATGGCGGTCAGTCCGAGTTGGAACAGCCTGTATTCCATATTCTTAAAGTTCGTGTAAGGAGGTAATTGTCCTGTAAAGTCTTCCACTGTATTTCTGTCTGCTTGTGTCAGATAGAAAAGGAGGGGTACTTCTTTTTGTTTAGCTTGTAACAAATGCTCATACAGTGCCTGATCCGTATTTTTCCAAGTACGGTTGGCACGGACAACCAGCAGATTGATGGATGCTTCATTTAACAAAGCCGGAGGCAGAGGATTGCTTTTCAGGACCGGGTGTTCGATTAGAAGTATTTCATCCTTTTCCAGATCGGGACATAGTTCTTTCAAATTGTTTGCCTGTACATATTGGCTGTCTTCGCTTAGAAAATCTTCATCGTATGTAATGCGGCGGACGTTTAAGCCGATGTTGCTCCAATATTCCTCTATCAGGCGGGCGACATGGGTCTTTCCGTCTTTCTCTTCTGTACTTAACAGATTGATGACCCGCTGTTCCTGTGTATTTAGATGAGGCAGTAAAGCGGTGCTGAGTTGCCTGACGGCCATCTTGTTTATGGCTTTATTATAACGTCTGTATCTTAACTTGCTTTCTCTAGGATATGCGCCGATAACTGTTCCTCCGGTGATTCGTTCTGCACGTATTTTGTCTCTGAGGGTACGGTCCAGTATTTCTATAATCAGAAAATAGCCAATGATGAAAAGTAAAGTCCCCAGTATGGATGCAAGTATAATCATGCGTGCATTGGTGGGGGAGGAGGTCAGTGGAAACAGGGGCGGATTCATGATTTTTAATGAAGCCGAGGTCATTTCCAGGTTCTTTTGTCGCAAGATGGCTGCATTCAAGGCTCCCATGGTAGACATATAGTTGCTTTCCACAAAGCCGATATGCCTTTCTTTCCGGCCCAGGGTAGCGCCGATGGGGGAGAAATAAAGGAAATCTTTATTTAAATTCTCTCTCATTATATCTCGTGCTTCCATTTGGGCTTTAGTCTTTTCGGCAAGAACTACTTGGTCAAGCCATTGGCTGATGAGTGTCTCATAAGATACATTGTTTGTACTTGCGGCTTCGGCACTTAGTTTCAGGGCAAGATTGTTGATGTTTTGTTCGGCGTTACTTAACATGTTTTTTTGTTCTTCCAGCTTTTTTCCGGTTCTTTTCGTCCGGAGTGATTTCCATGGTTGATGATCTGGGTGTTCAATTGGGACATTTGATGAAGTTTGTTCCATAAACTCATTGTTGGTACGGATCAATTTGGCTACATCACCTAATTTATATTCATAGAAATCGATCAACGCCTTACTGGTGGAATAATTGACAAGCAAATCATTGTCCATCATCCGGTAAGTAGCGTCCATGCTTGCCACCTGTTTGGTTTGTTCTCCGTAGTTGATGATGCGGTTTTCTATATTGTACTCGATTAAAGAATCCTCGGCGGCAGTCAGCATTTTGCCCAATCTGGCCAGTTCTTCTTGAAAGAACTTGATCACATTGTTTGTTTCTCCATAGCGTAGTTCATGGTATTGTTTGACAAACTCTTCATTCAGAATCTCAAGTGTGTTATAAGCTATTCCCGGATCGTTGGCACTATAAGCAATCTCGATCATATCACTGTTTCCCAACCTGGCTACTTTTATATGTTGTGAGAGTAGAGGTACGCTGAAATAAGGGTGGGTATAATTGAGTAGTTGGTAGATGAAATTATTGACGGACGGGCGTTCAAAAGCTACCAGATTATGATAGGTCTTCTCTTCGTTTTGCTTGTCTATCAATGCCTGTAACTCTCGTGGAATGCCGGAAACCAGCTGCTGGTAATGTATGGCTGAAATATAACTGGTATTTCTTTCGGCATCTCCATAGACCAGACAGCGGGCAAGCAGTTTCAGAGATACTATTTTCAGTGTGCGTTCCGTTGTAATGATATTCATTAAATTACTCATGTGCACGGTGGCGTTTCGGGTATCGGTGGCATCTACGTTGTATCCGGAGATGATTCCTGTAAAGATGGTGGTTTTCACATCATACGTTTTTTCCAGATTTCTGGTAAGAAACCATGCTATGATACCGGCTATACATGGAAATATAACCATCCACCAACGGATGCGGTAGATAAACTTGACTATGTATTTAAATAATTCCATGTTTCTTATTCCTTTTTGTCTTTTTTCTTACTTAGCCTCTTGTTTTCTTCCTGTTCCTGTATCGTTGTTTCTTGAACGTCCTTTTCTCCTTGTATGGTCAGGATGGGGGTGTGGGAGATTATTTCGAGGGTCAGCAGCTGGTCGTTAATAGTAGAGCGTAGTAAGGCAAAGTCTTGATTAGCGGCAAATTCCTGCTCTTTAGTCTTGGCCACATCATGAATAGAGGTACGTCTGTTTCTATATTCCTGTTCTGCAACAGCCGATGCACCTTTATATAAAGCTATATTTTCAGCTGATCTTTGCAATGTTTCTATATTAGATAAAATCTGAACATATAAATGAGCTATTTGTATTTTTAAGAGTTTCGTATGCTTCCTGTTTTCTTAACTCGGCAATATCCACTTGGATTCGCTGGCGCTTGATTCCTCCCCGGAGGTCGAACAGCTTTTCAAAAGGAATACTGATGCCGCCTCCCACATTCCACGAAGTCTGTTCTGTGCCTACATACCTGTAAATAAGTGGGGTGTTGACATCCGTATTGCTGGCCACATTGTCTGCTATACCGTAAGAAGCACTTCCACCGGCATGGATAAACCCCAGCCAGTTCCTTTTCTCTTTCGATAGTAGCTTTTTCTGTAACTGTTTCTCCTTCTCTAAAATCTGTAAGCTTGGAGTGCTGCGTGCATTCTCATAAAGGACACTTAACGGAGGCAGCTTTATCTTTGCATAATCCACATTCATATTCCCCAATATATCATCCTGTGTCACAAGAGGTTGTTGTACCGGTTGTGTTTGCTGCTCTTCCTGTTGTGCGCTTAAATGGTGGATAGAACAATACATACAGATGACAAAAAGACATACTTTACCCATATAATAAATCCCCTTTTTTATTCCTAAACAAATTATTTAAACATCTCCTTTTTGGACAAAAGCTGTCAAAGTCTTGAACAGGATTTTCATATCCAGGAAAAAGGAGAATTCTCTACCGTATTTCAAATCTAATTCTTTGCGTTCTTTAGCGGATAATTTTCCGGCATCCCCCCCGTTTTTCCACCTGCCACAAGCCGGTCAGCCCGGCAGGCGCCATGAAGCGTTCGATACTTTCATCGTTTGTCAGGCGTTCGGCTTCATAGAGTGGAAGAGGACGGTTCCCCACCACAGACATGTCGCCTTTCAAGATGTTGACCAGTTGAGGTAACTCATCCAGGCTGTATTTTCGTAAAACGCGTCCTACCTTGGTAACCCGCGGGTCTCTATTTTTATGAAAGGACTTTCATCCAGTGCGTTTTGTCTGGAAATAAACTCTTCTTCCGGAATGATGAAGTCATCGGAAACCAGCATTCCGCCATTATCTATAACACCGTCATCTCCAAACATCAGTCCTCCTAATTCTTCCATCGAGAAATCTTTGGCAATCTCCGGAGTGCCTTCCGGCTGGTACTGGTTCTGACCGGCAAGGTCTTTCAGCTTTTTTATCGCGTCCGTATACATGGAACGGAATTTCAGGAAATTAAAAATGGTATAATTCGTTCCTACCCGTTTGGATTTGTAAATAACAGGTCCTTTGCTTTCCATACGTATGGCTATGGCAATCAGCAGAAAGACTGGGGACAGGAGACTAACGCTGCACCGGAGAAAAGGATATCGAGCAGCGCTTCCATTGGGGAAGGATAAAATGCCTCACGTCTTTTTTCTTCCGGTTATGTGCATATAGCAGTTCCTGCCGTTTATTGATGATGTCTATTTTCTGCCTTAACTGGGCGGTGGTGATGTGCAAACTGACGGTATCGTTTATTCCGCTGTTCAGATAGACTTTGCTGGCTTCGGGACTCAGCCTGTCCGTAATGAGTACGACATATGCCTGATAGAACTTTTTTCTAAAAGCACCGACCTGTTCAATATCTCCGTTCATCTCCCCTTGTTCGTGAAGGACAATGATGTTCTCACGTACTTTCAGCCTGACACAAATTGTAATGGCATCCTGGTAGTTTTGGGCATAAATCATCTGGACATTTTCGAGCTTGCTGAATTTGCGCAAAAAATCCTTGTTCTTTCCTATATAAAGCAGAAAGGTCATGCTGATTTACTCAATAATTTTCTTAATTCTTACTTTTTAATTCCATGGGATTGAAAGGTTTGACAAATATAGTCTTCCGCGCCTTCTTGTAACAGGCGGATGCGCTCTGTGGTACTGTCTTCGCTGCTTAGCATAATCACCGGAATGTGTTTGAATAGCTGATTGGATTTTATCCATTCCAGAAACTCGTCTCCACGCATTTCGGGCATACGGATATCTGATATAATCAAATCTGGTATGTTACCTTCCTGAAGCCATTTTACTCCTTCGATGCCATTCGGTAACCAAATACAATCATAATCACTGGCCAGATAGATTGAAAGGACTTTTTGCAATTGCTATTTTGTCGTCCAAGACCAAAATTTTCTTTCTCATAGAGTAATCTTTAGATTTTAATTGGGCAAAAGTAAAGAAAAATTAATTTGTGAATAAACAACTTTATTCTATTAATTTTTTGGCGTAAAGATTGCTTTTCCTTAACCAAGTGTCTGAAATAGGGGATTGAATGGAATAAAAGTCCTTTGGAAAAGGGAAAAAGAAGACGGGACAACTCCTGTACATTATATATTGTAGTGTATATGATAAGATTAAGATGTGATATTGTATGATGAATGATATTTATTATATTGAAAAATAGTGTTTTAGAACATAATAAAAATAAATATATTGTTTTGTATAATTCAAAAAATAGTATTTATCTTTGCTGCCGGAAATGATAAAAGCCATATTACTATGTCGGAAATAAACCAGACGATTAATTTACATGTATCTGTGGACTGTGTGCTGATTGGTTTTGATGGAGAGCAGTTCCGTGTCCTGTTGGTAAGGCAGGTGGGGGAAACAGTCGAGGACGGATATAATAACATGAAGTTGCCGGGCAGCCTTATCTATGACGATGAGGATCTGGATGAGGCGGCCAAGCGAGTGTTGAATGAGCTGACGGGACTGAAGAATGTGAAGCTGACACAGTTTAAGGCGTATGGATCGAAAACCGTACCCGTAACCCTAAGGATGTGTTGTGGCTGGAACGTTTTCATCGTTTGGACGAGAAGAAAATAGACCGCATTGTGACTATTGCTTACCTGACACTGGTGAAGATTGACAGACGGTTCGAACAGCTGTCTGATAAATACGATGCTTGCTGGACACCTGTGACGGAGGTGAAAAGCCTGGCGTTCGACCATTTCCAGATTTTGCAGGATGCATTGGTGCATATACGCCATTATGTGGAATATGCTCCTTCCGCAATGTTCGACTTGCTTCCCCCGGAAGTTTACGGCGGCCCAGTTGCGGACTGTCTATCAGTTGATTTATGATAAGGTGCTTGACGTAAGGAACTTCCATAAGAAGATAGCGTTGATGCCATATGTAGTACCTTTGGAAGAAAAACAGGTAGGTGTATGCCACAGGGCGGCACGCTTCTATAAGTTCGACCGTTCAATATATAATAAGTCGGGAACGAAGTGATAACAGACAGATAACTTTAGCCTTGTTGTGATTGCTGTGAGAATACTCCGCCTGGTCGTTTCGGGGAATCGGTATATGTTTTGGGATTCTTCACCGGCCTTTCCTTGGAAGGATAATGCTGATAAGCATCGGGACAGAGACTATTATTTTAAAATTCTTAATTTTCAATTAAATGTACCTATTAGGTTATGATATTGGCAGTTCGTCGGTAAAGGCGAGTTTGGTAAATGCAGAGACCGGAAAGTGTGTTTCTTCTGCATTCTTCCCTAAAACAGAGGCTGCTATTATGGCTGCCCGCCCCGGATGGGCTGAGCAGGATCCGCAAAATTGGTGGGAAAATCTGAAATTGTCAACTCAGGCTGTCATGGCCGGGAGTGGGATCGGTCCGGATGGAATTTCCGCTATCGGTATCTCTTATCAGATGCACGGACTGGTTTGTGTGGATAAAGGGCAAAATGTATTACGTCCGGCTATTATATGGTGTGACTCACGGGCGGTTCCATACGGGCAGAAAGCGTTTGAGGCATTGGGGGAAACGCAATGTCTTTCTCATCTGCTGAACTCTCCGGGGAATTTTACCGCTTCCAAACTGGCATGGATTAAAGAGAATGAGCCTGCTGTATACGAACGTATTTATAAAATAATGCTGCCCGGCGATTATATCGCTATGAAACTGACGGGGGATATTTGTACCACGGTGTCCGGTTTGTCCGAAGGGATGTTCTGGGATTTTCAGGCAAATGATGTCGCGGGCTTCCTGATGGATTATTATGGATTCGACCGTTCGCTGATAGCTGATATCAAACCGACTTTTGGCGAGCAGGGGCGTGTAAATGCATGGGCTGCCAAAGAATTGGGCCTGAGAGAGGGAATTCCTGTAACCTATCGCGCCGGAGACCAGCCTAATAATGCTTTGTCGCTCAATGTGTTCAATCCGGGAGAGATTGCTTCTACGGCAGGAACATCGGGAGTGGTATATGGCGTGAACGGTGAGGTGAATTATGATCCGAAATCCCGGGTGAATACTTTTGCCCATGTAAATCATACTGCCGAGCAGACCCGTCTGGGAGTGTTGTTGTGTATCAATGGTACCGGTATATTGAATTCGTGGGTGAAACGTAATGTGGCTCCCGAAGGTATTTCTTACAGTGATATGAACAGGCTGGCGGCACAGGCTCCTGTCGGCAGTGCCGGAGTAAGTATTCTTCCTTTTGGCAACGGGGCGGAGCGTATGCTGGAAAATAAAGAGACAGGATGCTCTATATGTGGAGTTAATTTTAACCTGCATGGAAAGCAGCATATTGTTCGTGCCGCACAGGAAGGGATCGTGTTCTCGTTTAAATACGGCATTGATATCATGGAGCAGATGGGTATCCCTGTACAGAAGATTCATGCCGGACATGCCAATATGTTTCTCAGTCCTATCTTCCGCGAAACGTTGGCGGGAGTGACAGGGGCTGTAATCGAACTGTATGACACGGATGGATCGGTGGGCGCCGCCAAGGGGGCCGGCATAGCGCGGGTGTTTATAAAGATAACAACGAGGCATTTGCCACATTGGAAAAACTGGAGGTGATAGAGCCTGATGTGGCACAGCGTACTGCTTACGATGATGCGTATGCCCGCTGGAAATCCAATCTGGAGAGAGCGATGGCTGCCTTTTAAGGACCTTCGGATAAAGAAATGGCTATTCCGCCTGCGTGTTGAAAAAAAATAGTAGATAAATTAGAACAAGTTATTAAAATAAGTAAAGAATTATGGCTACAAAAGAGTATTTTCCCGGTATAGGAAAGATTAAATTTGAAGGTAAGGAAAGTAAGAACCCGATGGCGTTCCGTTATTATGATGCTGAAAAGGTAATTAACGGAAAGAAGATGAAAGACTGGTTGAAGTTTGCTATGGCATGGTGGCATACGTTGTGTGCCGAGGGCGGTGACCAGTTTTGGCGGCGGAACAAAGAAAATTCCCTTGGAACGGTGATGCCGATAAGGTGCAGGCTGCCAAGAATAAGATGGATGCCGGCTTTGAATTCATGCAGAAAATGGGAATCGAATATTATTGTTTCCATGATGTGGACTTGTGTGAGGAAGCCGATACAATCGAGGAATATGAAGCGAATCTGAAAGAGATAGTTGCTTATGCCAAACAGAAACAGGCTGAAACCGGAATCAAATTGTTATGGGGCACGGCAAATGTTTTTGGTCATGCACGCTATATGAACGGTGCTGCTACAAACCCCGAATTTGATGTGGTTGCCCGCGCTGCTGTCCAAAATAAAAGAACGCTATTGACGCTACCATCGAACTGGGTGGCTCCAATTACGTGTTCTGGGGGTGGACGTGAAGGGTATATGTCTTTATTGAATACAGATCAGAAGCGTGAGAAAGAACATCTGGCTCAGATGTTGACCATCGCTCGCGATTATGCCCGGAGCAAAGGATTTGACAGGTACTTTCCTGACTTGAGCCCAAACCGATGGAGCCGACTAAGCATCAATATGATGTGGATACCGAAACTGTGGTAGGGTTCTTGAAAACTCACG
>ENA-OQAR01000122-OQAR01000122.1-human-gut-metagenome-genome-assembly--contig:-NODE-122-length-19625-cov-2.738127_pt1 | contig 19625 bp, 27 predicted proteins | sample MGYA00242738_ERZ504533 | MGnify/ENA primary metagenome ERZ504533 (study PRJEB26092, sample SAMD00036276) | human gut metagenome | host: Homo sapiens | study: EMG produced TPA metagenomics assembly of... | reverse complement strand
CTTCCACCTTGGTCTTGCCGTCGATCAGGGTGATGATGGGACGAATGCCCATCAGCTCGCCCATAACAGCAGCAGCGGCAGAGATGCGTCCGCTCTTTTTCATCTGCTTCAGGCTGTAGGGGCCCAGAACGATCTCCATGCAGTCCATCTGCTTTTCAAACTCCCGGATCACATGGCTGATCTCTGCACCGTTCTTCAGCTTGCGGGCCATTTCGCACAGATACCAGCCGAACACCATGGAATAGGTGTGGGGGTCCAGCAGATGGATCTTCAAGTGGTGCTCCGGGCGCTCTTCCCGCAGCATCCCCTGTGCCATGAGGGCGTTATTGTAGGTGGAAGAGCCGGATTTGTTGATGGGTACATGAATGACATCCGTATAGCCCTCGTCCACGTACTGGCAGTATTTTTCGCAGACTGGATGGGGGTGATGGCGGCAGTGGAGGGCACGCCCTTAGCGGCACGCATCTTATCGTAAAATTCGGTGTTGGTGCAGCTTTCACGCTCCACGTAGTCCACATTGTCCAGCAGGATGTGGAAGCTCATGATGTCGATGCCGTATTTTTCGGCCATCTCCTGCGGGATATCGCAGGAGGAATCGGTCAGGATCGCAATCTTGCTCATAATGTCCCTCATTTCCATTCATAGTCTCGTAAGTGTCCGTGGTCCAAAAGCTCCGGAAAGTCCCACTGGCGCAGCACTTCATACACGCCCACGGCCACGCTGTTGGAAAGGTTCAGGCTGCGGCAGGTGTCGCGCATGGGCATTCGGATGCAGTGCTCCTGATTGGCGGCAAGCAAGGCTTCGGGCAGGCCGGCATCCTCGCGTCCGAACACGAGGTATGCACCGTCCGGGGTAGCTCACATCGGTGTAGCGCTGCGGTGCCTTGGTGGTAAAATAGTAATAGGGGCCGCTGTTTTTGGCAAAGAACTCGTCCAGACTGTCGTAATAGCTGATGTCGAGGTAGTGCCAGTAATCCAGACCCGCATGCTTGAGCTTTTTATCATCGATGGCAAAGCCCATGGGGCCTACCAGATGCAGCCGACAGGCAGTGCAGGCACAGGTGCGGGCCACATTGCCGGTGTTCTGCGGGATGCGCGGTTCCACCAGAACGATGTTCAAGGTTGGCTTTTCGTTCATCGGTGTACCTCCCCTTATTCTGCCGAGCTTGCCGGGCACAGGCGCGGCAGAAGCGGCTCGAACCAGACCCCGTAGCGGGTATCCTGCGCGGCGGGCGTGCTCTGGATGGAAAGCGCCACGAACTCGGCAGCGTTGTCGGCGGCGGCACTCAGGCGTTGCCCTGCAGCAGCGAGCCGATGAGCACCGCACCGTACAGGTCGCCGGTGCCGGGGAAGCTGCGGCTGATGTGCAGCTTTTTGATGAGGAAGCGGTCTTTTCCGCTGCCTGCACAGCCGATGTATTTGCCCAGCGGCAGGCCGGTGACGACAGCCCCGGGGGCCAGAGCGGTCAGCTCGTCAGCCAGAGCCTGTGCAGCTTCATCGGTGAGCAGCTCGGTCTGCGGCTGGCGCTGCAGCAGGATCTGTGCCTCGGTGTAGTTGGGGCAGGATCAGATCGGCAGCACCGCACAGTGCACGGATGCGGTCGATCAAAGCAGGCGTACGGTGGAGTAAGCCTTGCCGTTGTCGCCCATGACCGGGTCAACGATCTTTTTGGCTGCGGGCCAGAGGGCAAAGGCTTTTTCGGCCAGTGCCACCTGATCCTCACCGCCCAGATAGCCGGTATAGATGCAGTCAAACTCCACGCCGAGCGCATGGTAATGCTCCAGCGCCTGTTCGCCGTAGGCGCAGCCGTCCAGCCGTGCAGGTGTGCCAAGCCCGCCTGTGTGGGTGGAAAGCACCACCGTGGGCAGGGCTACCGGCTGCACGCCCATGACCGACAGCACCGGCAGGATCACTGCAAGGCTGCAGCGGCCCATGCCGGAAAGATCGTGGATGCAAAGGACTTTTTTGGGTTCAACAGGGTGTATCAAATAAGGAACCTCCTTACCAGTATGCGGAATGAGCAGTGCGCTTTTTAGCCGGGCACACCCGCCCATTAAAACATCGTAGAACAGTATACCACAAATTTCTGCATAAAAAAAGCGGATACCAGATAGTTTACAGGAAATAATAACGCCGGAGACCGGATCTTTTTCACCGAAAGGAGTTTTACTATGAAACATGAATCCACCAGTTCTTCCGGGATGCTGCTTGGCATGGCCGCGGGGGCGGCACTGGGTGCCGTGGGCGTGATGGCCGCCACCCAGAACCAGCGCCAGCTGCGCCGCACCACCCGCAAGGTGATGAAGGGTGCCGAGAACGCTGTGCTGCAGCTGGACAAAATGGTTGGCGACTTTGTGGAAAAGCACATGGAGTGATAAAAGCAAAGAACGGCGTTCCGGTGGGGAACGCCGTTCTTTTGCTTGAAAAAGCTTACTTGTTCCAGATGCACATGCGGGCCGCGGTGTTGATCTCGCCCAGCACGCTCAGATCCATCTGAATGTTGCAGGTAACGGTGAGTGCCTTGTTCACATCACTGCCGGTCAGCACCGAGGCGGGCATGTTCTTGATGGTGAGCACGCCGGTGCCCTTGGCAACATCGCCGGAGACGGTGCCGGTGTAGGTCACATCACCAATGGTCAGGCCGGACAGATAGCCGGTGACACCCATCTTGCTTACCTGCTGGATGGGCAGGGTGAGCGTGTAGGTGCCGTTGGACTGGCGGGTGAGGGTGACATCACGGCTGGCATCGATGCCGGTGTTGGCCATGGATTCCTTATCGGATCTTTCTTTCCAGAATTTAATGCCTACGTTCAGGCTGGAAGCAGCGCTTGCACCAAAGGTGAACATGCACAGCAGCAGCACCGAAAGCAGGGCGGCGCTTACGCGCTTATAAGTGTTCGTCATGAATAATCTGCCTTTCCTGCCACAGAGGCGGCGTTGAACAATTGCGGTAATACCGGTTTGTCAATGCTAAAATAGCATGGCTGTGCAAAATTGTCAATCCGCTTCGTGAAGCTTTCACAGAAATGTTGCACATTTGATAAAATATGGTGGGCAAAGATGACGAAGAACCGCCCCTCCGGCAGGAGAAGCGGTTCTTGAAAAATCAGCGCTTAAAGTTCAAAGTCGGGGTCGTCCTTCAGCACATGGATCTCGCTCATAAAGGGGCTCTGCTCCGGGTCGGCGAAGGGAGCTTCCTTGACGTACTTGTTCAGCTGGATGGCCGTGCGTGCGGGGTCGGCAATGGTGCCTGCGCCGCCGATGCAGCCGCCCGGGCAGCCCATGCCTTCCAGCAGGTAGCCGTTGTACTTGCCGGCCTTGGCCAGCATGAGCAGCTTCTTGCATTCGGCAAGGCCCTGTGCGGATGCGATCTTGACATCCATATCCGGGTGCCATTCCTTGATCTTATCGGCAACAGCTTGGCAACGCCGCCGGACTGTGCAAAGCCGCGGCCTGCTGCGGATGCAGCGTGCAGAGCTTCGGCCTCGTCCACTTCCAGCAGGCTGGTGTCCACATCCTTGGCCTCGATGATACCGGCCAGCTCTTCAAAGGTGAGCACGAAGTCCACATCGGAGCGGACGGTGCGGCGGGAAGCTTCCAGCTTCTTTGCGGCGCAGGGTCCAATGAAGCACATACGGGCCTCGGGGTCCTTCTGCTTCATCATGCGGGCGGTGAACACCATGGGGGTCATGGTCATGGAGATATTCTTGCAAGATCCGGGAAAGCGGTCTTTGCCATCATGCTCCATGCCGGGCAGCAGGAAGTTGCCATGAAGTTGAGCTTCCCGGGCACTTCCTCCAGGAAGTCGTGTGCTTCGTCCACGGTGCACAGGTCGGCACCAATGGCAACCTCCACCACATCGTAGAAGCCGACGGCCTTCAGGGCGGCCTTGAGCTTGCCGGTGGAAGCCAGACCCGGGAACTGGTTGATGAAAGCGGGAGCCACCAGCGCGTAGATGCGGTCGCCGCGGTTGAAGCCCTGGATCAGCTGATAGATCTGGCCCTTGTCGGCAATGGCACCGAAGGGGCAGTTGACCAGACACTGGCCGCAGGAAACGCACTTGCTGTAATCGATCTCGGCACGGCCCAGCTCATCGGAGTGGATGGCACCCATGCCGCAGGCTGCAGCGCAGGGACGCTCGGTCTTGACGATGGCGTTGTAGGGGCACACGCCGACGCAACGGCCGCACTTGATGCACTTGTCCTGATCGATGATGGAACGGCCGCTCTCCCATGTGATGGCCTTCTTGGGGCACACTTCCATACAGGGGTGGGCAAGGCAGCCCTGACACAGGTCGGAGACCTTGACCAGCTTTTCCGGGCAGCGGTTGCAGGCAAACTTGATCACGTTCACCAGCGGGGGATCATAATACTTATCGGCGATGGAAGCATCCTCCAGACCGGAGACGACGCTGTTGTGCTCGTCCATGCGGCGGGTGGGCAGGCCCATGGCCAGACGCACGCGCTCCTCAACGATGGCGCGCTCCAGGAAGATGTCCTTGCGCAGCTTGCCTTCCTCGCCGGGGATGATGGTGTAGGGGATCTTGCGCATCAGGTGGTTGGCCTGCTCGCCCTTGACGTTGGCGTAAGCCATGCGTGCCACCTCGGTGAACACCTGACGGCGGATCTGGATGACCGTGGTATTGATTCCTCTGAAACTCATTCCAATTCTCTCCTTGCTTTGCTAAAAACAAACGGGCTGCACCCGGCTGCCGACAGCGTTCTGCCGCGCAGGGCGGGCGCGTTACAGGGCACATTGGTAACGCACTGCTGCAAACAGCGCTGTGCCCGGGATGATCCACTTTCATTTTAGCATAAAGCGTGCCGGATGAAAAGGGATAAAACGCAAAATTTGTTAAAAATTTGTTGTATTCGTCCTCGTGTACAGAATCAACAGTTTTAAGCGCGTAAACTCAGCAAAGTGCTGCACGCACACGCTCGCCGTCGTACTCGCCAAGCGTTACGTGCACGATCTGACCGCTTTCGTGGCCGGGGGCGGACACCACCACCGGAATGTACAGCCGGGTGTAGCCGGTGAACAGCGTGCCGGAAAGCGGGGTCTCCAGCAGCACATCGTCCTCGGTGCCCACATAGGCGGTCAGCACTTCGCGGCGTACCTCCTCGGCAATGCCGTTCATCACGCGGCTGCGCTCCTGCTTTTCCCGCTCGTGCACCTGCTCCGGGAAGTCGTAGGCCGGGGTGCCGCTGCGGCGGGAGTAGGGGAACACATGTACCTTGAGAAAGCCGATCTTTTTCAAAAATTCGCAGCTCTCTTCAAAATCGGCCTGCGTCTCGCCGGGAAAGCCGCAGATGCAGTCGGTGGTAAAGCTGACCGGGCGCTCCCCGTAGGCGGCGCGCAGCTGGTCCACCACCTGTGCATACTGCTCGGCAGTGTAAACGCGGCGCATCCGGCGCAGGGTGGCAGTGCAGCCGCTCTGCAGGCTCAGGTGGAACTGCGGGCAGAGCTTTTCCACGGCGGCAAGGCGGGTGATGAACTCCGGCGTGAGCATATCCGGGTCCAGACTGCCCAGACGGATGCGCTGGATGCCTTCCACTTGAGCGCAGTGCTCCACCAGCTCCACAAGGTTGGTGCCGGTATCCAGACCATAGCTGGGCAGGGAGATGGCACTGAGCACCACCTCGCGGTAGCCGGAAGCCGCCAGCTGGCGCAGCTCGGCAAGGATGCTGGCTTCGTCGCGGCTGCGCACCGGGCCGCGGGCCCGGGGGATGACACAGTAGGCGCACTGACGGTTGCAGCCGTCCTCTACCTTGATAAAGGCACGGGTGTGGGTCTCGAACCGCTCCACGGGCAGCTCTTCAAATTTTTCGCCGCGCTGGTGGGGCGTGATGGCCACAATGCGCTCATGGCCGTCCAGCAGCTTGAGAACGTTATCTAAAATGGCCTTGCGGTCGCCGTTGCCGCACACAAGGTCGGCCTCGGTGAACTGGGCGGCTTCCTCCGGGAAAGCCTGCGGGTAGCAGCCGGTAAGCACCGTGACCGCGCCGGGGTTCTCGCGCTTTTTGCGGCGCAGCCACTTGCGGCTTTTCTGGTCGCCAAAGTTGGTCACGGTGCAGCTGTTCACCACAAAAAAACATCCGCAGGCTCGTTCTCCTGCGCAATGGTAAAGCCGTTGGCGCGGAACATCTGTTCCAGCGCGCCGGTCTCATTCAGGTTGACCTTGCAGCCAAGGGTATAAAAACAAACTCGCATGAGGGGGTATCCTTTCGACAAAAAACGGGGTGGTGTTTGCATTGCTCTTTATTATATATCACAGCGGCGGTGCGGCGCAAGACCGGATGCACAGCAGCAGGCACTTTTTTGCTGGAAAGCGGGCAAAACAAAAAGAGACGGGCAAAACGCCCGTCTCTCAAAGAGAACTTTGGTGGGATTAGTGCTGGGTCTTGGCTTTGACAGTGATCTCCACGTGAGCGGCAGCCTCCTCAGTGGCTTCCTTGTACTCAACGGTGTCAAACTCAATGCCGCTGATGTCGATGTGATAGTAGGTGGTCATCTGGGTAGCAACATTCTTCTTACACTTATCGGCATTCTTGTAAGCGTCGCCGGGCCACAGCAGGACGTCAGATCCTTGGTTGCATTGATGAAAGTGGTGGTAACTTCTGCCGGATCACCAGCAACGAACTTGACGGGGGGTGAAGGTGGTCAGACCGCAGCCGGTGAACATGGAAGCACCTGCAGCAGCAACAACGGTCAGACCAGCCATCTTCAGGAAAGAACGACGAGACAGAATCATAATAGTATCCTCCTAAAAAATAATTCCACAAATGAAGCAATACAGCCTTTTTGGGCCATCTCCAATTTACACTATAAGGTGGGCAAAAGTCAAGCCCTTTTGTAGAAAAAGACAAAATAAAAAATGCAGGCTGCGGTGCGGGCGCAGGATATTCTAAACAAAAGGCCCCTGCATACTCTCTCAGCAAGAGACATTGCGCAGGGAGGGACCGAAATGGAGCGGGAAAAACTTGGCGCTTTTGTGTGCAGGGGTGGTGTGCTTCTGGCTGTTTGCACTGGCCTTTGGCACGGCGCAGGGCAATGGGCTGCGGCAGCAAAGCCCGGCGGTGCAGGCGGCTGCAGACCAGACCCAGCCGGTGCAGCCCGCGGCGGCACAGCCTGCCTTGGAGCTGCCCTGCCGCGCGCCTGCCTGATCGACCAGCAGACGGGCACCATATTATATGAAAAGAACGCCGACCAGCAGATGCCCATTGCATCCATTACCAAGGTAATGACCCTGCTGCTCACCTTTGAAGCCGTGCACGACGGCCGCATTGCCATGGACACGCTGGTGCCGGTAAGTGAACACGCCTACCACATGGGCGGCAGTCAGATCTGGCTGGAGCCGGGGGGAGCAGTTCACGCTGGACGAGATGATCAAAGCCATTTGTGTGTCCTCTGCCAATGATGCCGCTGTGGCTGTGGCAGAGCTGGTGGGAGGCAGCGAGCCGGGCTTTGTGCAGATGATGACGCCCGCGCCGCAGAACTGGGCATGGTGAACACCACCTTCCACAATGCCTGCGGGCTGGACACCGAAGGGCATCTTTCCACCGCCCACGATGTTGCCATCATGAGCCGCGAGATTTTGAACACCTGCCCGGAGGTGCTGCACTATACCGGCATCTGGACGGACACCCTGCGCGGCGGTGCCACCCAGCTGGTGAACACCAACAAGCTGCTCAAGCGCTACAACGGCATCACCGGCCTGAAACCGGCACCACCAGCGGTGCGGGCGTGTGCATCAGCGCCAGCGCCACCCGCGACGGGCTGGATCTGATCGCCGTGGTGCTGGGGTCGCTCTCCAGCTCGGAGCGGTTCACAGCGGCCACCACCCTGCTGGACTATGGCTTTGCGGCCTACGCCGCCGTGCCGCTGCCCGCCATGGAGGATCGGCCTCTTCTTATAAAAGTAAAGGGCAGTGCAGAGGAAAGCGTACCGCTGGACTACACCGCTCTGCCCGAAACGCTGCTGATGCCCAAGGAAAACGCCGCCGCCCTCACCGCGCAGCTGGATCTGCCGCAGGAGCTGGAAGCACCGGTGCAGCTGGGCCAGACCGTTGGCACGGTGCGCATCCTGAGCAGGGAGACCCAACTGGGCGAGTACGAGGTGCGCGCCGCTGCCGATGCTGAAAAATGGACTTTGGCACCGCATTCGGCCTGTTGTGGGACGCTTTGACCGGCTGCGAAAGCTGAATGCACGCTTCAGCGTACAAAAGCGCGCTGCGGTAAGCTGCATGGAACTGTCTGTGTGAACAATTCTGGATGAAGAAACAAAAAAACACTATTAAAATTGTATGAAATCCAAGGATTTTGACCTTGACTTTGCCCGGAGGGAACGGTACACTTATACCAAGATATTTCCTCGCAGGGCAAAGGCCCGGCAAATCGTTTGGAGGTTATAATAAAATGAGCGTCGCACTGAACACAAAACATCTCTCCAGCTTTATCAGCGAAGAGGAATATGCAGCCATCTATCCGCAGGTGGAAACTGCCCATAACCAGCTGGAAGCAAAGTCCGGCCCGGGCAATGATTTCCTCGCTGGATGTATCTGCCCCGTGATTATGATAAGGAAGAGTTCGCCCGCATCAAGGAAGCCGCCGCAAAGATCCGCGAGGATTCCGATGTGCTGGTGGTGGCCGGCATTGGCGGCAGCTATCTGGGCGCACGCGCTGTCATCGAGGCCGTCAAGGGCCAGTTCCACAACGAGCTGGAAAATGGCCCCAAGATCTACTTCTGTGGCAACAGCATCAGCCCCACCTACCTGAACAACATCATCAGCCTGTGCAAGGGCAAGCGCTTCTCCATCAACGTCATTTCCAAGTCCGGCACTACCACCGAGACTTCTCTGGCATTCCGCGTGCTGCGTGAACTGCTGGAAAAGGAGATGGGCGTGGAAGAAGCCAACAAGCGCATCTACGCCACCACCGACCGTGCCAAGGGCACCCTGAAGCAGCTGGCCGACGCACAGGGCTGGCCCACCTTCGTGGTCCCCGACGACGTGGGCGGCCGCTACTCCGTGCTGAGCGCTGTGGGCCTGCTGCCCATTGCTGCTGCCGGTATCAGCATCGACGACCTGATGAAGGGCGCTGCCGATTCCATGGAGCGCTTCTCCGTTCTGAGCAAGGACAATGACGCTTACAAGTATGCTGCCATCCGCAACATCCTGTACCGCAAGGGCAAGAGCGTTGAAATTCTGGAGTGCTACGAGCCGGACTTCGCCCTGATGAACGAGTGGTACAAGCAGCTGTTCGGCGAGAGCGAGGGCAAGGACAACAAGGGCCTGTTCCCCGCAAGCTGCATCTTCTCCACCGATCTGCACTCCATGGGTCAGTTCATTCAGGAAGGCTCCCGCACCATGTTCGAGACCATCGTGGACGTGAAGAAGCCTGCACAGGATCTGTTCATCGACCCGCTGGAAGGCAACTTTGACGGCCTGAACTTCCTGGCAAACCAGAACATGAGCATTGTCAACCGCAAGGCCATGGAGGGTACCATCCTCGCCCACACCGACGGCGGCGTGCCCGAAGTGCTGATCGAGGTGGACGACCTGACCGCTTACAATGTGGGCTACCTGATCTACTTCTTCTGGCGTGCATGTGCCTGCAGCGGTTATCTGCTCAGCGTCAATCCCTTCAATCAGCCGGGCGTGAGAGCTATAAAAAAGAATATGTTTGCTCTGCTGGGCAAGCCGGGCTACGAAGGCCTGACCGCCGAGCTGGAAGCAAAGCTGAAGTAAATAAAAAATGATCTCCCGCCGCAAGGCGTGGAAAATACAGGAGGACTGAACTATGATTAAAACTGATTGTTGGTACCAAGGGCTCCGGCAAGACCAAGGCTATGATCGACCAGATCAATGATGCGGTCAAGACCTCCAAGGGCAACGTGGTCGTCGTTGAAAAGGGCATGAAGCTCACCTACGACATCGCTCCTGCTGCACGTCTGATCGACCTGGACGAGTACAAGATCTCCGGCGGCGAAATGCTGTACGGCTTTGTTGCCGGCCTGATGGCAAGCAACTACGATATCCCCGACCTGTACATTGACGGCATCCTGAAGGTGCTGGATCATGACATCAACCGTCTGGGTGTTGTGCTGGACGAGATGGCAGCCATTGCAGGCGACAGCGTGAAGGTGACTGTTACCGTCAGCGCTGACGAGGCTGCACTGCCCCACGATGTGAAGAAGTACCTGTAATTCCGGAAAATCGGGATCTGAACCACTTTGAACAGGCAGAGAACCGGGAAATTTAAATTTTTTCGGTTTTCTGCCTGTTTTGGTGTTGACAAAGGGCTGCGTTGGCGCTATACTAACAAAGCAGCCTTTTAGAGGTGTACTATGCAATTTGACCTGAGAAAGTTTATCGCCACCGGCAGACAACCCTATCATGCAGAGTTTCAGTGTGATTTATCTGCACATGATTATGCCGGGGCAAGGATCCCGCAGCCGGTCACCGTCGTTTTTGAAGCGGAGACGGACGGCGACGAGGTCCGGATGACACTGCGGGCAAACGCATCGGTGCACGGAGAGTGCGCCCGCTGTCTGGACCCGGTCATTCGGGAGGAGACGGTCGATACGGAGTGGACGGTAAAGGAACGGGATCTGGATGACCCGGATTTTGACCTTCCGCTGGACGAAAAAGGACATCTGGATGTAGATGAATGGCTCAATCAGGAGTTTATGTTCCAGATCCCCACGGTGCTGCTTTGCAGTGCCGACTGCGCCGGGCTTTGCCCCGTGTGCGGCAAAAAGAAGGCGGAATGCACCTGCCAGCCGGCAGAGCATGCCGAAGCTCCCGTAGACACAAGGCTCGCAATCCTTAAATCACTGCTGAACTGATAAACCCATCAAGGAGGTGCAAAAATATGGCAGTACCTAAGAGACATCTTTCCAAGGCCCGCCGCGACAAGCGTCGCAGCAATGTTTGGAAGCTGGAGGCCCCCGCACTGGTCAAGTGCAGCAACTGCGGCTCTCTGAAGCTCCCCCACCAGGCATGTGGCAACTGCGGTTACTACAAGGGCGAGGAAGTCATCAAGAAGGCCTAATTTGCGCGTAATTGGTGGCATAATGGTGTTATGTACAGAAGGGGAGGGCGCATGCCTTCCCCTTCTTGTTCTGTCTGAAAGGAGGTGGATGCGGTGGCAATGAAGATCGCACGGGTGGAACCCGGCAGCGAAGCGGAAGTGCTGGGCCTTGGCCCGGGTGACGAGCTTTTGAGCGTGGACGAAAACGAGCTGAACGACAGTCTGGACTACGATTTCTACACCGACAGCAAAAGCTTCCACCTGAAAGCAAGGGTGGCAGACGGCATCCGCGAGTGGGATGTGCAGCGCACGGAGCGCGGTCCCTTTGGCTGCGATTTCCAGACCTATCTGGGCGATCAGAAGCACTCCTGCTCCAACCACTGCATGTTCTGCTTCATCGACCAGCTGCCCCCCGGTATGCGCGAGAGCCTTTACTTCAAGGACGATGACGAGCGGCTTTCCTTTTTGTTCGGCAACTATATCACCATGACGAACATGCAGGACCACGAGATCGACCGCATCATCAAGATGCACATTTCGCCCATCAACATTTCAGTGCACACCACGAACCCGCAGCTCCGTGTGCGGATGCTGGCCAACAAGCGCGGCGGCGAGGTGCTCAAGTATCTGCCCCGTCTGGTGGAGGGCGGCATCGCCGTCAACTGTCAGCTGGTGCTGTGCCGCGGCATCAACGACGGCGACGAGCTGCGCCGTACCCTCTCCGACCTTTTTGGAGCTGACCCCTATGGTGCAGAGCATCGCTGCGGTGCCCTGCGGTGTGACGGACTACCGCGAGAAGCTGTTCAAGCAGACACCGTATGATGCAAAGACCAGCGCCGAAGTCATCGACATCATGGAAGAATTCGGCGATGAGTGCAAGCGCCGCCACGGCAAGCGCATCATTTATCCCAGTGATGAATGGTACCTCAAGGCAGGCAGGCCCATCCCGCCGGAAGAGTTCTACGAGGACTTCGACCAGCTGGAAAACGGCGTGGGCATGATGCGCCTGTATGCCTCGGAATTTCTGGCGGAGCTGGAAAGCCCCACCGCATCTACGGCACCAAAAAGATGGACGTGGTCACGGGCGAAATGGCTTCGCCGCTCATCCAACAGATGATGGCTGAGCTGCACCGCCAGTACCCCATGGTCGAGGTGACGGTGCACACCATCAAGAACAAATTCTTCGGCGGCAATGTGGGTGTGGCCGGGCTTGTAACGGCGACCGATATCATTGCCCAGTGCGAGGGCAAGCTGACCAGCGGCACGCTGGGCGTGCCCGCCGTGATGCTGCGGGAGGAAAAAGACACCTTTCTGGACGACATCACCACTGACCAGCTGGCCCAGCGCCTTGGCGTGAAGGTGGAGGTGCTGCCGACCTCTGGCGGCGACGAAGCCCGCGCCCTGCTGCGCAGCGGCCTGCACATTGCAAGGAGAAGAAGAGCATAAAACCTTTTGTTATAGAAAGGAGGAACCCCTATGAGCAAACCGATCGTAGCAGTGGTGGGCCGCCCCAACGTGGGCAAATCCACCCTGTTCAACAAGCTGTGCGGTCAGCGCCTTGCCATTGTGGAGGACACGCCGGGCATTACCCGTGACCGCATTTTTGCCAACTGCGAGTGGAACGGCCATGACTTCCTGCTGGTGGACACCGGCGGTATTGAGCCCAAGGCTACCGAGGGCATTCTGGCCCACATGCGGGAGCAGGCCCAGATCGCCATTGACACTGCAGACTGCATCATCATGGTGGTGGACGTGCGCGACGGCCTGACCGCCGCAGACGAGGATGTGGCCCACATGCTGCGCCGCAGCCACAAGCCCATCATTCTGGCCGTGAACAAGTGCGATAAGGTGGGCGATGCCCCCATGGAGATGTACGAGTTCTACAACCTCGGCTTTGACGAGGTGATGCCCATTTCGTCCGTGCACGGCCACGGCACCGGCGACCTGCTGGACGCTGTGTGCGCCCATCTGGACTTCAGCGAGACGGTGGTGGAAGAGGACCGTATCCCGGTTGCATCATCGGCCGCCCGAATGTGGGCAAGTCCAGCCTGACCAACCGCATTCTGGGCGAGAACCGCATGATCGTGGCAAACGAGGCGGGCACCACCCGTGATGCCATTGACACCCCGGTGGACAACGCTTACGGCAAGTTCATCTTTACCGATACCGCCGGTCTGCGCAAGCGCAGCAACATCACCGACGGTCTGGAGCGTTATATGGTAGTGCGCGCACTGGCCGCTGTGGAGCGCAGCCGCGTGGCGCTGATCCTTGTGGATGCCACCGTTGGCTTTACCGAGCAGGACAGCAAGGTGGCCGGTTATGCCCACGATCAGGGCAAGGCGTGCATCATCGTCGTCAACAAGTGGGACGCGGTGGAAGGCAAGGAGACCAACACCATGGAGCTGCAGCGCCGCGATTATGCCGAGTGCTTCAGCTTTATGGGCTATGCTCCTATCATCTTCATCTCGGCTCAGACCGGCTACAACGTGAACAAGCTCATGCAGCTGATCCGCGATGTGGACAGCCAGAACGGTGCCCGCGTGCCCACCGGCGTGCTGAACGAGATGCTGGCCCGCGCCACAGCCCGGATGCAGCCGCCCAGCGACAAGGGCCGCCGCCTGAAGATCTTCTATCTGACTCAGGCATCCACCCGCCCGCCCACGTTCGTGGCCTTTGTGAATTCGAAGCAGCTGTTCCATTTCAGCTACCAGCGGTATCTGATCAACCAGATCCGCGAGAACTTTGGTCTGGAACACACTCCCATCCGTCTGGTGATCCGCGAGCGCGGCTCCGGCGAAGTGGGCGCAAAGGACGTGTAAGCGCCCGCAAAGGAGGCATCCGTTTCTATGATGAAAGCGATCCTGATCGCCACAGCCACCATCCTGCAGGCGTACCTGCTGGGCAGTGTGGATACCGGCATCCTCGTCAGCAAATTCGTATATCATGACGACGTGCGCAATCATGGCAGCGGTGCGGCCGGCATGACCAACATGCTGCGCACCTTTGGCAAGAAGGCTGCCGCCATGACCGCGACAGGCGATGTGCTCAAGGGCGTGCTGGCCGTGTGCATCGGCCGGTGGCTGTTCCACATGCTGCCCGCCGATGCTGGTGTGTCGCCGTATCTGGGTGTCTATCTGGCCGCCATCTTTGCAGTGCTGGGCCATCTGTACCCGCTGTACTTCGGGTTCAAAGGCGGCAAGGGCGTGCTGGTGGCAGCTGGTGCCATTCTGGCCATCCAGCCGGTGCTGCTGCCGTTTCTGGCCATTATCTTTCTGGTGTGCCTGATCCCCACCGGCATGGTGTCGCTGGGCAGCGTGGCCATGGCAGCACTCTACCCGGTGCTGACCATCATTTACGGTTCCCTGCAGGGCTATGCGCGGTGATATGCTGGTGTGCGCCATTGGCTCCGGCTTTATGTCCGGCATGGTGATCTATATGCACCGCGCCAATATCCAGCGCATCCGTGAGGGCAAAGAGTACCGCTTCGGAAAGCACAATAAAAAATAAAGCATTATAAAATGCCCCGCAGCCTGCTGGTTTTCCGGCAGTGCTGCGGGGCATTTTTGTTTATGTTATTTTGGTTCCGGGGCGGCCTGCTCAAAATCGTACTCGTCAAAAGTCTCTTCTTCGGAAGGAATGGCCTCGGCCGCCTCGGCTTGGCGCGCTCCTTCAGGCGGGAGAGAAACGCATCGGCGGGGATGCCGCTCTGGCGAGGTGAAAGATCCGGTGCCGGATGGCCGTCCGGCAGGTGGGCACCAAAGGCCGGCACAAAGAAGAACTTGCGCACAATGAAGATCAGTGCGATGGCTCCCACGCTGAGCAGGTTTTCTACTGCCGAGTCCATGGCCCACTACCAGATGACGGGCAATGGCGTAGAGCAGCACTTCCAGACTGCTGCCGGGGCTGTGCTTGGCCAGCATTTTGATGAACTCGATGCCGATCACGATGTCAAGGCTCCGCTCCAGAAAAATGCGGATCTCCACTTCGTTACCGTCAAACAGCAGGCCAGGCATCCACTTGATGAGCGGCACAGCGCTGAGCAGCAGGCCGATGAGCACAAGGCCGGAGAGCAAAAATTTCCAGCAGACTGGACGCCTGAATGATGCGGTTGCGCAGCTGGGTGCGCCAGCAGCTTTCCACATGGGAGGAGGAATTGTCCATATTGAGCCTTCCTTTGCAAAAAAAAGTTTCAACATTCATGTGTAATATTGTAACAGAAATGCAGAAAGCTGTCAATTGCTGGAAGATTAGACGGCACTGTTTGCTGCAGTGGTGGGGGGCCACCGCTACATAGCCGGATTTTTTTTGATGCAGTCCTGTCCGGCGGCGGTATCCAGCCAGTCGTAAAGCTGGCGTTCCGGGCTGTCGGCGGCAGCGTCCGCATGGAGAACGGCATAGAACTCGTTGCACAGCGGGTAGCTTTCGCTGGCGATGGTGTCGTTGGAAGGGGTCACGCCGTCCACGGCCAGCAGACGCAGGCCGGGCTGGGAGTACATCTGGTCGATGTAGTAGTAGACCGAGAAGCCGATGGCATTGGCGCTGTTGTTGTAGGCGGCGATGCTGTCCACCAGCTCACCCATGGCAGCGGGAGCCAGCTCGGTGGGCGGGTCCATCAGTTCGCCGCCCTGAATGAGCAGCTTGCGGAACAGGGTCTGGCTGCCGGAGTCTTCGCCCCGCTGGAAGGGCACGATGGCAAGATCCTCGCCGCCCACTTCCTTCCAGTTGGTGATCTTACCGGCATAGATATCCTTCAGCTGCTGCCGGGTCAGGCTCTTGACCGGATTGTTCTCGTTCACGATGAACACCAGTGCGTCCCGGCCAATGGGTTTCTGTTCCAGCTGGGCGTTTGCTTCTTTCAGCTCTTCCTTTACGTAGTCCGGCGCTTCGTAGACCACCAGCATCCTGGCAGTGTACTCCTCATCCGGGTACAGGCCGAAGTTTTCCCACGCATAGGCCGTGGTGCTGACCGAAATGCCGCTCTGGGCTACTTCCAGATCGATGCCGGTGGTATCGGCCATCATCTGGGCCATCAGCGGGATGCAGGCAGTGCTGCCATCCAGCTTGGGAAAATCTTCCACGGTAAACAGCCCGATGGGTTCAAGCTCGCTCACGGAAGAAGCGGGTGCTTCCGGCGAGGTTGAAGCGCTGCTGGCGGGGGTGTCATCCCCCTTGCAGGCAGTGAGAATGCCTGCGGCAGAGCAGGCGGCAAGGCCAAGCAGAAAGCTGCGGCGGGAAATTTTAGCATTTTTCATAAGGCGTTCCTCCTATTGGGTCAGTAGCCCATTTCATCGTCGGCGTTGATGGAAGAGAAGATGCTTTGGCAGTAAAGCCATTTGCCGTTCGTGTCCATCCAGCGTAGTAAAAGCCGCGTTTTGCAACGAACACGTGTTCTGGCAGCTGGTTCAGGCTGTTGTCGTAGTAGCTGTAGCAGCTGCCAAGGCCATAGAACACAATGTTGCCGTTTTCATCCAGCACGTCACACATTGAGCCGTTGCTGCTGGGCGCATTGGCGTTGCCACAGTACAGCGGCCTGCCCTCCGGTGTGGTGATGAGATAGTTCAGGGCATAATACTTGTCCTGCAGATGGGTCAGGTCGGAGACAAGGCCCTCGGGGCCGTACACGCGGGTGGCGGTGGTCTCAAAGTTATCGTTATCCCGCAGCTCCAGCCAGACGTAGCCGTCACCCTTGTTATCCATCATCACGCTTTGCTGGCCCTTCACTGGCTCCACGGTGGTATCGGTGATCAAATCGCCGGTTTCGGTGTTGAACACCTTCAACCGCCCGTCCTCATAGTAAAGGGCGATGGTGTCGCTCATGACGCTGGAGGCGTACAGCGGTGTCACCTCACCGGTAACAAGGTCGTGCAGATCATAGCCGAAGTCGCCGCTCGTGCGCCATGTGACCACATAGCCCGGGAAATAGCTGCTGGGCTGGTCGTCGAAGGTGCCAATGAGGGTGCGGTCCACGGTGGCGAGATCCCGCAGCTCGTAGCGGCCATCGCTGGTCTCGAAGCAGGCGGTGCCGCTGCCGCATACCTGTCGGAAGCCGGTGAAGCCTTCGCCGGTGGCGGGGTTATAGAGCGTTTCGTCCGTTGGTTCGCCGCTGGCGTGGCAGGTGTCCAGCTCCACCCAGTCGGTCAGAACGTCCGGTGCATAGGAAAGGCTCAGGGCAGTAGTGGCATCTGCGCCGTAAGTCTGTGTACCGTCCTTCGTCTGTATAATGACCCAGCTGTGCAGGGCGGGTTCATCGTCCCATGCGTCCTCGGCAAGGTCTGCTGGGCGGGCATAGCAGGTGAACACCAGCCTGTCCCCGCACACGATGCAGCGGTATGCGCCATCCGGCACGGGCAGACGTTCGCCGGTGGAAAGGTCGATCACCTGACAGGTGCCGTAATCGTCGTAGCCGTTTTCGTAGCTGCCGTTCACGGCGTGGGCTTCCTGCAGCACCAGCAGACCGTTCTGCATGGAGGCGTTCTGCTCCCCCTCAAAGGTCATGACTTCATTGCCGTCTTTGTCAAACAGGCGCTGCGCCGTCCGCAATAAGCGTCCGGGTCGGCCCAGGTGCGGAACCAGTAGTTGGTCTCACCGGTCACGGTGTCCTGCAGAAGGTTCACGTTCTCGCTGCGGAAGGACTGGTACAGCACCTTGCTGCCGCACAGAACGGTGCAGGCACCGCCGGAATTGTCGTAACCGTAAAGCATCCGCAGCTTTCCGTCGTCCAGCCGGGAGCTGTCGTAAAGCGGATCCCCCGTGTGCATCGGTGGGCACTGAGGAAGCAGGAGCAGCAGGCTTGCCGGAAGCGGGCGGCAGCACGCTGCAGCTGCAGCCAAGGGTAAGGCACAGGGCAGCGCATACAGCAGCGCTGCCTATGCGGCAAACGTTACGCTTCATAAAGATCACTCCTTACAGTATGGAAAGGAACAAAGTTTAAAAGAAAGCCGGAAAGGTTTTCCAGTTCAATTATAATACGAAACAGCCGCGCATTCCATTGCAGGAAAACGCGGCTGTTGATTACAGTTTTATGACAGACTTTCAGGACTGTGCTTTGGCTTTTTCAGCATCATCCATCCGGTCCAGCTGCTTGAGGAAGGCCAGCAGGAACGGCAGGGAAACAATAAAGGTGAGCGCATCCGCAATGGGCTGGCAGATCTCTACGCCTACAAGGCCGAAAGTGCGGGGCAGAATGAGGATGAGCGGAATGAAGAACACGCCCTGACGGCAACAGGCCAGAAAGGTGGCGCGCCCGGCTTGCCCACGCTCTGGAAGGTCATGTTTGCCACCACAATGACCGGCTGCAGCAGAATGGCAAGGCACTGATAGTGGAAGGCGGGCAGCGCCACGGCGGTAACATCCGGGTCATCACGGAACAGGCGGATGAGGCATCGCTGTTGACCCAGCACAGGCTCACCAGCACCACCAGCATACAAAAGGCTGCACCTATGGTAAAAACTGCGGCTTTTTGCACCCGGCGGAATTTGCGCGCACCGTAGTTGAACGCGGCCACCGGCTGCAGGCCCTGCCCAACGCCAATGGCTACCGAGATGATGAACATGAAAATGCGGGAAATGATGCTCATACCGGCAACGGCTGCGTCGCCATAGCTGCGGGCGGCGATATTCAGCAGCATGCCGCCGATGCTCTGCAGGCCCTGACGGCCAAAGCTGGGAGCACCGCCCACCAGGATCATGCCGAACTCCCGCGCTTCACGGGTGACGGCAGCAATACGGAACTGACTGACGGTTTTGCCCCGCAGGAACATGGACAGCAGGATGCAGAAGCTGATGCTTTGGCTGAGAGCCGTAGCAATGCCTGCACCGGCGGTGCCAAGGCCCAAGCCGAACATAAAGATGGGGTCCAGCACAATGTTCAGCACGCCGCCGGTCACAAGGCCGATCATGGCAAAGTTCGCCTTGCCTCATAGCGCAGGATGTTGTTCATCACAAGGCTGGAGATCATAAGCGGGGCTGCAATGAGGATGGGCCGTGCATAAGCGCAGGCGTGGGGCAGAATGGTCTCGGTGCTGCCCAGCAGCATCATGAAGCTGGGCAGAGTGGCAAGGCCCACAACGGCCAGCACCACGCCAACGGCCAGAGCAGTAAAAAAGCTGGTGGAAGCAAAGCGGGTGGCGGCATCAGTGTTCCGGCTGCCAAGGCTGCGGCTGATGATGGTGCCGGAGCCGTGGCCCAGTGTAAAGCCAAGCGCCTGAATAATGGCCATCAGGCTGGAAACAATGCCCACAGCACCGGAAGCGCTGGTGGAGATTTGGCCCACAAAAAAGGTATCGGCCAAGTTGTAGATGCTGGTGATGAGCATACTTAAAATGGTAGGGGCGGCAAGACCGAGGATCAGCTTTGGAATGGGTGTCTCGGTATTTTTGGTATTGCTGAATGTTGAGCTCGTCTGCTGACATGAAAGAACCTCCTTTTATCATAAGGAATAGGTCAAGAAAAGCCGCCCAGCAGCAGAGCGGCGGATAATTTGAATGTGTGCACGGGGTGCACGTTCCATAGTATAACGCAGCTGCGGCAAAAAAGTCGAGAGCCGAACCGGCACAGAATGGTGCCTGAAATGCCCATGGAGCGGGAGAAAAACGGAT
>ENA-OQAR01000121-OQAR01000121.1-human-gut-metagenome-genome-assembly--contig:-NODE-121-length-19657-cov-1.942806_pt1 | contig 19657 bp, 21 predicted proteins | sample MGYA00242738_ERZ504533 | MGnify/ENA primary metagenome ERZ504533 (study PRJEB26092, sample SAMD00036276) | human gut metagenome | host: Homo sapiens | study: EMG produced TPA metagenomics assembly of... | reverse complement strand
TTTATTCTTTTGTGCCTCTTCCAAAGAAACAGTTCTTCACCTGTTTTGCACTATTCTTGCTGCGAAGTTTCTTTCATACTCTCTGTTTATTCCCTCCACAAATTCTTGGCGAGACTCAGCATTCAGCAAAACGGGCTGCCACCAATGCATTCTGTGAAGCATCTTTTCATGTGAATAACCGGCCCTCCATAAAACAGGAGCAATCTTCAGAGCAGTATGAAGTTTGGAAGTCGTAGCACCACCAACCATAATCGGAATATCCAGTCCTGCACGTTGCAATTCGACAGCCACATGTGCCATCTCCTCAAGAGACGGAGTAATCAATCCACTCAAGCCGATGATATCCACTTTCTCTTCTATGGCTTTTTGCACAATCGTTTCGGCAGGAACCATCACCCCCAAGTCTATAATTTCATAATTATTACAAGCCATCACCACCGATACGATATTTTTCCCGATATCGTGCACATCACCTTTCACAGTTGCCATCAACACCTTTCCGGCACTGCGCACTCCTTCCTGCTTATCGGCTTCAATAAGCGGTTGCAAAATACTCACAGCTTTTTTCATGGTGCGGGCAGTCTTCACCACTTGAGGCAGAAACATTTTTCCGGCCCCAAAGAGCTCACCCACTTTGTTCATTCCATCCATCAACGGCCCTTCAATGATATCCACCGCTTTTCCGTATAGCGGCAACGCCTCCGCCAAATCTTCTTCCAAATAATCACCGATGCCTTTTATCAATGCATATTGCAAACGCATCTCCACCGTTGCCTCACGCCATAACTCCTGTTCCGCCGGTTTGCCGCCGGTTTCGGTATTTCTTTTAAAAGCTTTCCGCTGTTTTCAAATCAGCCTTTTCGGCAGCATCGGGGACGACGATTCAACACCACATCCTCTATCCGTTCCAGCACATCGGCAGGAATATCGGTATAGAGCACCGAAGTGGCCGGATTCACAATACCCATATCCATGCCCTGCCGAATGGCATGATAAAGAAATACGGCATGCATTGCTTCACGGATATAATTATTACCACGGAAAGAGAATGACAAGTTACTTACCCCGCCACTGACATGTGCTCCGGGAAGATTCTGCTTTATCCAACCGGTTGCTTTGATAAAATCAACAGCATAATTATTGTGTTCCTCAATTCCCGTAGCCACAGCCAGCACATTAGGGTCGAAAATAATGTCATGCGGATTAAAGCCGACCTGCTCTGTCAAGATACGATAGGCACGCGAACAAACTTCAATCTTCCGTTCGAAAGTGTCGGCCTGTCCTTTTCTCGTCAAAAGCCATCAGACCGTTGCAGCTCCCCAGTTTTTTTTAATCAAACAGGCATGCTCGATAAATATCTCCTCTCCCTCTTTCAGCGATATGGAATTTTACGATAGATTTACCTTGCAAAACACTTCAGCCCGGCTTCTATCACCTCCCACTTAGAAGAATCAATCATCACAGGAACACGTGCAATATCGGGGTTCGGACATCACCAGATTCAGAAAAACAGTCATTTCTTCCTTGGCATCCAGCAGCCCGTCATCCATATTAACATCAATAATCAATGCACCGTCTTCTACCTGCTTACGTGCAATGCTCAATGCCTCTTCGTATTTCTTTTCGTTTATCAAACGAAGAAACTTACGCGAACCCGCCACATTGCAACGTTCGCCCACATTGATAAAATTAATTTCGGGTGTCTGTTCAAGCAGCTCCAATCCCGAAAGCCACATCCGCTCAGGCTTACCTGCCGGAATGTGAGGGCGTGCCTTCTGCACCAATGGAACATATTCGGCAATATATTCTTCAGTCGTGCCACAACATCCGCCGATAATATTCACCAAACCCTCGTCTATGTATTCCTTCACTTCCGAAGCCATATCTCCGGGAGTCTGGTCATACTGCCCCAAGCTATTCGGGAGTCCTGCATTGGGATACGCACTGATATAATAAGGAGCACGCGCAGCCAGCCCTTCCAAAAAAGGTTTCAACTGTTTGGCTCCGAAAGAGCAATTCAAGCCGATAGAAAAAACAGGAGCATGCTGAACAGACGCAAGAAAGGCATCCAGAGTCTGACCGGAAAGCGTGCGGCCGGCAATATCCGATACCGTCACCGAGAGCATCAAAGGCACTTCTCGTCCCACCGCCTGCATTGCCGACTCAGCCGCAAAAATAGCGGCCTTGGCATTCAGTGTATCAAATATAGTCTCTATCAGGAGAGCATCCACTCCCCCTCCAGCAATGCTTCCATTTGCTCCCTGTAGGCACCGACCAACTCATCATAAGTAAGTGCACGCATTGCAGGATTATTCACATCGGGACTCATTGAGCAAGTTTTTATTGGTGGGACCGACAGACCCGGCCACAAAGCGCGGTTTATGGGGAGTCTTTCGGGAATATTCGTCCGCCATTTCACGAGCGATTCCGGCAGCCGACAAATTTATCTCACGGCACATATCCTGCATATGATAATCTGCCATCGACACCCGCTGAGCATTAAACGTGTTTGTCTCGATGATATCTGCACCTGCTTCCAGATACTTGCGATGAATATCTTTTATCACATCAGGACGGGTAAGGCACAGCAAGTCATTGTTGCCTTTCATCTGACCGGCAACTTGTGCAAACCGTTCCCCTCTAAAATCCTGTTCCGATAAGTTGTATTTTTGTATCATTGTCCCCATCGCTCCGTCGAGGATGAGAATTCGTTCGTCAATAATTTGCTTCAATGTAGCCATTCACAATATATACTATCTCTTAAACATTCTATCCATTTCACGCCTGTCATCCTTTTCTCTCAAAGATTCGCGCTTATCATATTGTTTTTACCTTTTGCCAAAGCGATAACTAAATTTTGCCAGTCCTTTTTCATTCAGGAACAAACGGACAGGAACAATGGTAAAGCCGGGATTTTTTCCTGCCTCTTCCAATTTACGCAACTCTTTCTTGCTTAACAACAGCTTACGTTCACGGCGGGCTGTATGGTTATTATACGAACCATAGAAATATTCTGCAATATGCATATTCTTTACCCACAACTCACCATGCACAAAGTAGCAATAGGTATCTACCAGGCTGGCTTTACCCATACGGATGGATTTTATCTCAGTTCCGGTAAGCACAATACCTGCTGTGTACGTATCGATAAATTCATAATCGAACGACGCACGTTTATTTTTTATATTTACAGGAGTCGGTTTCATCAATTCAAAATAAACAGATAACTCATTAAATACCGCCGCAATAAGCGCCGGACAAACAATTACAATCACCGAAGCAATCAATGTGTATCGGGTCAGTTTGGCTTCTTCCACTTTCATCAGTGTGCGTGCCCCTTCATATACCACAAACACGGTATAGAACTGGAGTATCCAATGCAAAATGGAGATTGAAAACAAACCGCTGATAATATCAAGCACAAATGTCACCACCATGGCATAACCCACAAACTGTTGGTTTAGTTCATACTGTTCGCCTCGGTTCAGCAATTTCTTTCCCAATTGATTACAGCATAAGCAGCCAAGAAATATCCTCCAAAGAGAGAAACAAAATGGCGCAACAACGGGTCATTGCTATCTGAAAAGCAGATACACCTGCTGTATTTCCAATAAAAGTACCTATAAAAACGGACAAGCCGCACAATCCTATCATGGGATAAACAAATGTGCCAAGCACTTTCCGCCTATCCTCTTCTGTATTGATTTCTGCCCAAGCCTTAGCCGGAGAGGAAATCAGCAACACCACTCTATTAAATAAATCTTTGTAGTTCAATGCTTAATCTATTTACCTTTGTTATACTTCAATAGTTGCAAAGGTATAAAAAATCCCCTTTTCCCAAAGGGAAAAGAGGACTTTTCTACTTGCAATATAATGATTTATCAGTATTCTCTTGGAGCTATAAAATCTTTAACAGCCATTTTTATTTTCTTCTTCAGTTATAATTAGAGCCTCTATCGCTAGCTGCTTTCACAACCAAGTCCAAAGAGTCTGTTGCAAACTTACCATAGAATTCAGACGAGAAAGGAAAACTGCAATATGTATATTGTTGACTATTATAAACATCATTTGATCCATTATCATAATATAATGTCAAAGTCAATGTGTTATTATCAATATCAACATCCTTACTGCTATCATAACCCATATTAAAAATATACAGGTTCACTTGAGTTATGATTAAACTGAGCGAATACTGTTACATATCCTTTATATGCACCTATTGCGAAATCTGTAATAGGATCCTGATTTTTCATCAACGTATCCGCATCTTCATTTTGATAAGTGTCAATAATCGGAGTAACTCCCATATGAGGAATCGCACCGGTTACCTGAACATTATATTTCGTATCTTCCTTAAATTCAGGCAATGGATCATCCAGATGCTGGAATACACTAGTGCACGCTTTACTTTGCTCCAATCTCCTATTTGTTTCATATTAGCCACTGTAGGAACAAGAATACCACCACCATCAGCATACAATTTATAACCTATCAACTCGTCACCAACAACTGTTACATTTGCTCTCATTTCTTGACGTCCATCTCCATTACTATCCAAACAAGAACTAAAAGTCAACACAGATACCAATGCAGCAAAGAACACTGCCAACTTCATTTTTTTCATTTTCTTCTCTTTATTATTAGGGTTTGCAAAATTAATTAAAAAGATTCGAGAAATGTAATAATTCTCATTGTTTTTATGAAAAAATGAAATGCCAGCCTAAATACTGCACTGACACCATACTTCTTTAACTTACATTAAGATTCATCTCCATAAATTTTAAATGTTCTTCCTGTATTCAAGTCTTCTACCAAATCATACATATCGTAAACTTGAGTACCAGTCCATGTTCCTTTAACCTTAAACATTTTGCCCGTAACTCCTTCTCTCAATGTCGCCACATATTTTATATTCATGTTATACTGCTTAAGCATTGTTGTTATTCTATATGATGTATAAGGAGGTACGTCCACAGAAAAAGTTTCAGTTCTTGTACTCACTTTAGTTTGAGTGGTCTCTTGAAGAAAGCTCCAGCTACTTGTAGCAGAGGTATTTACCGTCATACTTCCTTCATTAGGTTCTCCGGGACCTCCTACAGGCTTGGTTAGAGATGTTGACGTTGTTATTGAGACCCCTTCTGTTTTCGAAAATCTTGAAGTTTCAGTAACCTGAGTAGTTTCAGTATAGCCTCGATGTACAGTTGCTGCTGTTGGATTTTCAACAGTTCTATGAGTTACTGTTATAGGCAATGAACTTATACCACCTCCATCATATTGTGTATACTCAATATTTACAACTTCAAAATCTCCCACAGGCTGCATTTCCCAAAGAGCTAAATTACTAGTACTGGATTCCTTAAATTTCAATGACGTACCAGTTGATGATTCGGCTTGAAGGTATGGAGATATAAATATTCCTCCTTGTAATCGTGAGCTAGCTCCTAATTTATAATAGCTACTCCCTTCCGGCACAAAATTGAAAAAAGAGCCTACAAATCCATTATTCATCGAACTGGTTAAAATAGGTGTATCTGTTATAGATGAAATAAAATATAGAATTAGCCCTATTCCTTCCAACATGACCACCTACCAATATAATATTACCATTTTTTAAATACCAACGTTGCCTAAACTTCCATCATCTTTTTTATTACAAATCAACTTTATCTCCTTTTTCCGTACTAAGATAAGAATTTATTTCTACTATTTCCAACGTTCATAATATTAACCGGAATATTTTCTAATTCTTTAATAGGATCAAAATCTGCAATATTTTGAGTTGCACGACTTTTTATTCCCGCTGTTGGCATATTTTCAATATTAGAGCTATCTAAATAGTCTAAACCATCATTCTGTTCACAAGAAATAAAAGCGAACAAAAACAGTAATAATAAAAAATTCTTTTTTCATAATTGTTTAATTTAAAGATTTAACAAATTCAGCTAAATTATCATTCATACCCTTATAATAAAAATTCACCACTATAAATATCATCATTAACTTGTAGTTCAATCAAATATTCTCCCTCAGGCTTATCACTTAGATATATTTGTATATCACAAACATTCATATAAGAAGTTGAGATTACCAACTCCCCTGTTTTTTTGCTAATAATTCTAACAAAAACAAGAGAAGTGATGCTATCAAAAAGAAAATACTGATTAGAGGGGTATTCAAATAGACTTTAGGAAGTTCTACTAAAGAACGTGGTCTCAAAAGGTCTATTTACAGACTTAATAGCAATTTCATGATTCGTCTGTCCTAACAAAAACTATATATGGGGGCATAGAACGAAGCGGTTTTTTCAATGGTCGGGAAAAATGGGCGAAAAGGTTTTGAAAACCAAAGGGTTTAGGCATGATCGGGAAAATGGGCTGAATATTTCGAAGCGGTTTTTCTCTTTACATGGCTTACATCTGCTTTACGTTTTGAGGGGCTTTTCTTCGGATATTCGGGGGATTGCTTTACATCGGGCTTGCAGATGGGGCTAAAACGGCCTGGAAGGGTTTTATTTTCGGCTGTGTGGCCGTTTTATGGCTGGGTTGATGGGCTGGATGCGCTTAAAGTCAGCGGGCCGCTGATGCCAAAATGAGTGAACAGCATTTCGCCCTGCTCGTCAAAAAATGGCCTTGCTGTCCTCGAACAGGGTCAGGGTGACGTTTTTTCAGCGCCAAGCCCATCATCTTTTTGCAGTCCGCGTCATGGCTCACAAGACTGACCAGACTGGGCACCGGCTCGATGAGGGTGTGCCCGGCCTGCTGGGCCAGTTTGTAGCGTCGCCGGTAGAGCCGGTGGTGGGGTAGCTCACGCCGCCGGTGGCCACCAGCACGGCATCCGCCCGGTACTCCCGGCCGGAGGTGCCCCGCACACCGATGCACCGCAGTGCCGGGCCTGCCTTTTTCTTTTTGGGGTGGCGCGGGTTTTCCGGTGCGGCGGGAGCTGCTTCCGGCTCCGGTGTTACCTCTTCCAATAGCAGCTTTTTCGCGCCGTCATGCACGAGTTCAGCATCCTGCGCATAGCGCAAAAGAGCCTGCCGGATCTCCTCGGCCTTGTCCGATACTGGGAACACCCGGCGTCCGCGCTCCACCTTCAGCTCCACGCCAAGGCCCTCGAACAGTTCCATGGTCTTTGCCGGTGGAAAGGCCCCCAGCGACGAATACAGAAAGCGCGGGTTCGTGCGCACATGGCGTAGAAATTCCTCTGCCGGGCAGTCGTTGGTCACATTGCAGCGGCCCTTGCCGGTGACAAGGATCTTCTGGCCGGGCTTGTCCATGTGTTCCAATACCGTCACCTGATGCCCCTGCCGCACGGCGGCACCCGCCGCCATCAGTCCTGCCGCGCCTGCGCCGACGATCAATACTTTCGCCATCCGTTTTCTCTCCCATCGCCTAATAATACGAGTATATCATACCAGAATCGACACGCAAAAGCAATGTTCTGCCGTATTTCTGCCAATTACAACAGCTGGGCAAGGATGCTGTTCTGCACGATGAGACCCGCCGGGGTCAGGGCAAGGGTGCGGCCGTCAAAGCTTGCATAGCCCGCCCGGACGCAGTTTTGCACAAAGGCCAGCTGTGCGGTGGAAAATTCTTTCCCGTAAAGTTTTTTTGTATGCATCCAGCGAAAGGCCTTTGCGCAGACGCAGCTGTAAAATAAGGTAGTCCTCTGCGCCGCAGCTGCCGTCCATCACCGGGGCGGCGGCATCGTTCAGGAAAGCGGCGGTGTCCGGCGGGTAGTAGAACCGTCTGCCGCCCATGCAGGAGTGCGCCGCCGGGCCAAGGCCCAGATAGTCGCCGCAGTCCCAGTAGATGAGGTTGTGTCTGCCTCATAGCCGGGCTTTGCAAAGTTGGAGATCTCGTACTGTTTGTAGCGTGGTGTTCCAGCTGTTCCACTGCATAAAGGTAAAAATCGGCGGCTTCATCGCCGGTGGGCAGGCCTTCGGGCGGATGTTTACCAAAGGCCGAATCCGGCTCGATCTTCAGCAGATATGCCGAAATATGGGTAGCCCCACCACCCTCGATCAGTTCCAGCGTTTCGTCAAACTCAGCTTCGGTGTAGTGCGGCAGTGCCAGCATGATGTCGCCGCTGATGTTCGCAAAGCCTGCGCGCTGCGCGGCGGCAAATGCAGCCCGCGCCTGCTTTGCCGTGTGCGGTCTGCCCAGCGTGCGCAGCTGGGTATCCCGGGCAGACTGCACCCCGAAAGAGATGCGGTTCACGCCCGCCTCCCGGAAGCCTGCAAGGCTTTCTTCCGTCACCGTCTCCGGGTTTGCTTCCAGTGTGATCTCGGCCCCCGGCATCGGCCGGGCCGCATCGATCAGCCGTTTTGCCTGCTCCGGGCGCAGCAGGCTGGGCGTGCCGCCGCCAAAATAAAGGGTGTCCGGCTGCAGAGGTGCTTCCGGCGCAAAGCGGGAAAGCTCCCGCAAAAGAGCATCCACATAAGCTTCCGGTACGCCGCGCTCACCGGGATGGGAATAGAAATCGCAGTACCTGCATTTGGAAAAACAGTAGGGTATGTGTAAATAAAGCCCAAGAGACATACAATATCACAGCCTTTTTCATGAAACGTTCATTTCTATGCAGTATACTATATTCCGTAGACCGGAGCAAGGAAAAAGTGTTCCGGCAGAAAGAGACTGGAGGAGTCCCATATGGATTACAATTACAATGGTTACGATCGAGGCTACACGGAGCCTGCCATGACCTCGGCTGACTATATGAACCGCACCTACCGCTGGATGGCGGTAGGCCTGCTCATCACCTTTGCAGCGGCGTTCGTTACAGCCGCTACCCCGCTGCTGTACGTCGTCAACTCGCTGTATCTGGTGTTCACCATCGCAGAGCTGGTGCTGGTGTATGTGCTCAGCTCCCGCGTGCAGAACATGTCGGTGGGCGGTGCAAGAGCCACCTTCTTTGCCTATGCACTGCTCAACGGCATGGTGCTGAGCTACTACTTCCTGATATTTGATCTGGGCACTCTGGTGCTGGCCTTCCTTGCCACCTCGCTGTACTTCGGCCTGATGGCGGTCTACGGCACTACTACCCACAAGGATCTGTCCGGCTGGGGTCCCAAGCTGATGATGGGCCTGTTCGCGCTCATCATCACCGGCTTTGTGGGCATGCTGTTCGGCATGAGCTTCCTTACCACGGTGCTGTACAGCGCTGTCGGTCTGGTGGTGTTCATGCTGCTGACCGCCTACGACACCCAGAAGCTGAGCCAGATGTTCTCCTACTACGCCTATGACGGTGAGCTGGCCGAGAAGGCTTCCATTTACGGTGCACTGACGTTGTATCTGGACTTCATCAACATCTTCCTGTATGTTGTGCGCCTGCTGGGCATGAACAGCCGCCGCCGCAACTGATTTTTGATCCGCAAAGGCTCTCCCCGAAAAAGGGGAGAGCCTTTTTTGTTTTGGTAATATCATTTTAGAATATCCTCCGCTTCACTCTGGGTATCAGCACAGAAGGCCACAGAGGGAAGATGCATTTTCCGGCTGCGGCCCTTCCCGTGAAAGTGCAGGCCAGCCAGACCCGCAGGTCTGGCTGGGCTGCTATATTACAAAAATATCATTTCCTCTAAAATATGCCCAGCGCAACGCGGAGGGCATTTAAATAAAAGAAATGCATAAAACCTGCCCTGCTGTCCCACACTAAGCCCAGAAGCAATGCGTACACAATGCAGCAGATGGGAGTAACGACAATGGAGCAGATCAAAAAAGTTTTTGCGCAGCAGGGGCTTTACACTGGCACTGCTGGCCTGTCTCGTCGCAGCCGCAGCGGCGGGCGTGTGGGCAGTGCGCACCGTGCGGGATGAACTGAAAAAGAGCTACGACGACCTGACGACCCCGCAGGAAGAACCTGCACCGGAGCCGCAGCTCACCCTTGACCCACAGGAGGACGATGTATGGCAGCAGCCCGTGACCGACGCCGCAGAATCTGCGGCAAATGTACCCAAGCCCGCATCCTCTGCGTCCTCTTCTGGGGCGCAGTCTGGCTCTGGTTTGGTGCACGAACCTCCGCACTGCAGGGCGCATCCTCGCCTGCCAGCAGTTCAGCTGCGCCTGCCTCCACGCAGCCCGTCTCGGGCAGGGTCTGAACGCCTACAGCGGCGATGAGCTGGTGTACAGCAGCACCCTTGGCGACTGGCGCACCCACAACGGTGTGGACTACGCCTGTGCGCAGGATGCACAGGTGTGTGCTCCCGCCGCCGGTAAGGTGACCGCCGTGGACACCGATAGCCGCTGGGGCAGTGTGGTGTGCATCGAGGACAGCGCCGGGCACCTGTGGCGGGTGTGCGGCACTGCCGACCCCACGGTGCAGACCGGCGATGAAGTGAGTGTGGGTCAGATACTTGGCCGTGCAGGCAGCATTCCCAACGAATGCGCGAGGAGACGCATATCCATCTGGAAGTACTGCAGGGTGAGCAGTACCTTGACCCGGCAAGCTGCTGAACTGATGCAGTTCGCCGTATCCCCTGCGTATTTTTCAGTAAAATATTCCAAGCAGCAAAAATCGGAAAGGCCGTTCTGGTCTTTCCGATTTTTCATTCTATAGGATCGATGCAGGCTCAGGCATTTTCCAGCTCAACCACCGGCCAGCCCAGAAGGCGGATGGCTTCGCGGTCGTGGGTAGCCAGCAAGACAGGCTTTTCTCCGCAGCGCTCCCGCAACAGCGCCGCAGCGGCGGCAAGGGTGTCCGGGTCCATGCCGGTGAAGGGTTCGTCCAATAGCAGGGTGTCGCTGGGTGCCCACAGGGCCCGCAACAGGGCGGTGCGCCGCTTCTGCCCGCCGGAAAGCCGTGCTGCAGGTAGAGTCAGCGCCGCATCATCCATGCCAAGCTGTTGAAAATCCGATTTAATTTGCTCTTTGTATTGTTTTTCACTGCCGGGCAGCACCAGCGTCACGTTCTGGAGCGCCGTCAGCTGCGGGCAGAGCCTGTCCTCCTGAAACACTGCCGCGGCCCGGCCCACGCCCCGCACCCGGCCTGCAGTGGGCGTGTCCAGCCCCATGAGGATGCGCAGCAGGGTGGTCTTGCCCAGCCGCTGGGGCCCACAGCACCGCCGGGCCGTCCACCGTGAGGCAGAGGTCCCGGAAGAGCGTTTTCTCCCCGAACTGTTTTGTCAGATGCTCGATGGTCAGCATTGCGGCACCTCCCCGGTCACAGCGCGGGTCACGCGGTCCAGAAGCAGCAGAAACAGCTTTCAAACCCGGCGCTGAGCAGGATGATCACAAATGTCCATGCAAACAGCTCCCCGGTGGAAAGGGTGATCTTGGCCCGGTAGAGTGCATCGCCGATGCTGCCATTGGGCAGGCCGATCACCTCAGCGGCTACGCCGCTCTTCCAGCAGATGCCAAGGGCCACACTGCACCCCTGCCGGAAAGCCGGCAGCACCGCAGGCAGCCACACAGCCCGCAAGCGGCGGGCAAACGGCATGCGGAACACTTTGCCATTTCCAGCAGCTGAGGGTCTGCGCTCCGGATGCCGGTGCGCACCGCGCCGTACAGCACCGGCAGCACCATCAGAAAGCTGATGAGCACCGAAAGCGATGCTCCCCGCACCCACACCAGCGCCAGAATGATGAAGCTTGCCACCGGCGTGGCCTTGACCAGCTGCAGCACCGGTGCCAGCAGCACCTCTGCCGCGTGCCACGCCTGCGCCGCCGCAGCCAGAAACACGCTGACTACCACGCCCAGCCCGAAGCCCAGCAGGATGCGTCCGGAGCTGAAACCCACCCGCTGCCAGAACTCTGCCTGCGGCAGAAGCTGCAAAAGGGTGCGCAGCGCCTGCACCGGCGAGACCAGAAACACCTCCTGTCCCACGGCCATGGCAGCGCACTGCCACACCGCCAGCCAGAAGGCCGCAGCGCCCAGCCGCTGAAAAAAATTGTTTATGTCGCTTCATAAACTTACCTGCTCCTGATTACAAATAAATGCAGGACGGCAGGGTATTTCTTCAGCGAATGATCCGAGGATAGGACCCTGTTGCCATAAGGCAACAGGGCGGGAGCTGGAAGCCCCGAATTTCGCGGAGAAAGCGCCCTGATGGCCTGCCCAGTTTCTACATTATACATTATAATACCATATCTCTTTCCAAACGCCAATGACCCGTGCATCATGATGCATAAGAGCTTATCATGCCTGTCATTACTTTTCTTCATGTTTTTTCTTTTCTTGACATGAAATCAATAAAACGATAAACTGAACTGTATGAATCTCTGTCATCTTTGATGCAAGAAAGAAATGAGGTGTCTGTCCTATGCAGAAGCTTTCCGGCAAAAATCTGCTTCTGGTCGGCTTTACACTGTTTTCCATTGTTTTTGGTGCCGGGAACCTAATCTTCCCGCCGCATCTGGGCGCACAGCCGGTACCAGCCTCTGGCCTGCCTTTGCGGGCCTTGCCGTCAGCGCCGTCGGCCTGCCCATTGCGGGCGTGGTGGCTGTGGCACGGGCAGGCGGTCTGGACAGGCTTGCCGGCCGGGTGCATCCGGTGTTCGCCATGGTGTTCACAATTTTAGTGTATCTTTCCATCGGCCCGTGCCTTGCCATCCCCCGCACCGCCAGTACCTCCTTCCAGATGCTGGTGCCGCTGATAGGCGGCGGTACCGGGCTGCAGCTGGCCTACTCGGTGCTGTTTTTTGCAGCGGCCTTTCTGGTGGCGCTGCGGCCGGAAAAGCTTACCGACTGGCTGGGCCGCATCCTCTGCCCCTGCCTGATCGTGCTCATCGTGGTGCTGTTTGCCGGGTGTCTCATCCATCCGCTGGCGGCACACTACGGCACACCCAGCGCAGAGTACGCACCCTGCCCGCTGTGCAGGGCATCCTGTACGGCTACCAGACCATGGACACGCTGGCCGGGCTGAATTTTGGCGCGGTCATTGCCCTGAACATCCGCGCCCGGGGTGTCACAGAAAGCCGTGCCGTGGAAGGCGGCACCATCCGGGCCGGTTTATTGCAGGCGGGCTGATGCTGGTGGTCTACGCCATGCTGGGCCACGCCGGGGCCGAGACCGGCACGGTGTATCCGGGCCTTGCCACCGGTGCCGAGGTGCTCACCGCTCTGGCACAGCAGCTGTTCGGCCGGGCGGGCCTTGTGCTCATTGCGGCCATTTTTGTGATCGCATGCTTCAACACCTGCGTGGGCCTGATCGCCTGCGTGGGGCAGTATTTTCATCAGCTGCTGCCCCGCATCCCCTACCCTGCCCTTGCCGCCTTTTTTGCTGTGGCCAGTATGCTGGTATCGAACCTCGGCCTTGCTGCCATCATCCGGCTGTCCACTCCGGTGCTGAACGCCATTTATCCCGCAGCCATCGTGCTGATCCTGCTTTCCTTTATGCCGGGCCTTGAAAAAGCACCGGGCGGTGTATCCGCTGTGCATGGGCCTGACCGCCCTGCAGAGCATCGCCGCTGCGCTGCCGCTGGGGGCAGTATCTGCCGCCGCCAACGCTCTGCCGCTGGGCAGCATGGGCTTTGGCTGGGTACTGCCTGCGCTGGCCGGGCTTGCTGGCGGGCTGCTTTTAAACAAATCTGATCTGCAATAAAATAACCTGAAAGGCCCGGTTCCCATGTTACAGGGAGCCGGGCCTTTGCTATTTACTGCAGTTTTTTGCGTTTTTCGTAGTCGTTCAGGGCGGCAAGCGCTTCCTTTGCCATGGGCACCAAAGCTATCATGTTGAAAATAGTCATCAGGCCGATGCCCACGTCGCCCAGATCCCACACCACCGTGTAGGCCTGCATACCGCCGATCACCAGCATGGCCAACGCGATCAGCTTATACACGGTCTGGCTCCACCAGTTGTCGCCGCACAGATAGGCCACATTGCCGCGGGCATAGTACAAAACGCCCAGAAAGGTGGAAAAGCTGAACAGCGCCAGCGTGGCCGCAATGAACACGACACCAAAGCCGCCCAGATGGTACTGCAGGGCAGTCTGCAAAAGGTCCATGCCCGCAAGTCCTTCCGTGATCTCCTGCGGCACCAGCAGCATCAAAAAGGCCGTGCAGCTGCAGATCACCACCGTATCGATCAGCACGCCCAGTGCCTGCACAAAGCCCATCTTGACCGGGTCGTCGCACTCTGCGGCGGCAGCTGCACAGGGTGCCGAACCGCTGCCCGCTTCGTTGGAGAACAGGCCGCGCTTGACACCGTTCATCAGCACAGCACCAAAGCCGCCAGCCACGGCCTGCCGCAGACCGAACGCTTCCGCAAAGATGCGCCCGAACACCGCCGGGAGCTTGGGCAGGTTGAACAGCACGATGCCCACGGTGATGACAAAATAGCACACCGCCATGATGGGCACCATCACATCCAGACTTTTCACGGTGGCATTCTTGCGCAGCACGATCACCGCCGCAATGGCCGTGAGCACCAGTGTGGTAGTAAGCGGCGGAATATGGAACGCATTTTCAAACGCAGAACTGACCGAGTTGGAGATCACCTGACTGATACCGCACCAGCAGATGAGACCAGACACCGCAAACAGCGCCGCTACCACAGAGCGTTTGAGCTTTTTGCCGCGCCTGCGCTCCGCCAGCACATGCAGATAGTAGGCCGGTCCGCCGCGCCAGCCGCCGTACAGCGGGTCGGGCTGGCGGTATTTCTGGGCAAGGGTGGATTCGATAAAGGAGGTGGACGCACCCAGAATGGCAGTGACCCACATCCAGAACACCGCACCGGCACCGCCTGCAGAAACAGCGGCCACCACGCCCACCAGATTGCCCATGCCCACGCGGGTGGCGGTGGAAATGACCAGCGTCTGGAAGGAGGAAAGGCCGTCCCTGCCTTGCTTTTTCTCGCACACGGCGGCGATCATATCCCGGAACAGCCGCACCGGCAAAAGACGGGTGCGGCAGGTGAACCAGATGCCCGCCGTGAACAGCAGCACCACCATGAAGGAAATGCCGATGCCGCCGCCCAGCGGATGGTGAACAGGTCGCCCCACAGCAGGCGATAGACGGATTCGATAAGATTTACCAGCAAGGCAGATTCCTCCTGTAGATCAATGGAATGAAGACGATAACTTCATTATAGTACAGTACAGAAGAATTGTAAAATCTAAAATATTGATAGAAATAATCGATGGAACAGGATAACTTGACAAATCACATAGCTTCGATTATACTACAAACAGAAGGGGCGCTGACTGCAAAGGTCAGCTTTCCATCCCGTTAGTCAAAAAGATTGACCGCTCGAGTTGGGGAACTGTGAGGCGGTCAATCTTTTTTTGTTATCATCGCTTTTTCATCTGGGAAAAACTTTGCCATGACCTCAACGGTCAGACGGATCACATCCACGACCAAGCTCAACAACGCGAGAATGAACGTGAGCAATGCGAGAGTCTCCAGCAGATTCATTCGATATCCCTCCCTTCGCCTTCAAGGCTCCGGGGCAGGGTACTTTTCAAAAAAAAAAGTTTCCTCCCGGACCTCTGCTTGTTCTATGTAGAAATAGAAAAACCAGCGATACGGGATAGAAAGCATGACCACCAAATTTTACAATCAGCGCCTTATTGTTATTTTAACACAATCTTTTTGGAATTACAACACAAAAGCCGCCCGGCGGTCATACCGGGCGGCGGAGGAAGATGCGCGCTGCTGCGCGCAAAACAGAAGATTTTACAGAATGTCGATGTACTCACCGGCCAGCGCCTTGTTCATGCTGCGCACGGCACAGAACTTGCCGCACATGCTGCAGGTGTCGCTGTGGTCGTCCTCCGGCAGGCGGGCATCGCGGATGGCCTTTGCGGTCTCCGGGTCCAGTGCGCAGGCGAACTGTGCATCCCAGTCCAGCACACGGCGGGCATCGCCCATCTTATCGTCGATGTCCCGGGCGTGGGGGATGCCCTTGGCGATATCGGCGGCGTGGGCAGCGATCTTGGAGGCCACGATGCCCTGCTTCACATCGTCCACATTGGGCAGAGCCAGATGCTCGGCGGGGGTCACATAGCACAGGAAAGCTGCACCGCTGGCTGCAGCCACAGCGCCGCCGATGCAGCGGTGATGTGGTCGTAACCGGGGGCGGATATCGGTGACGAGGGGTCCCAGCACATAGAAGGGTGCGCCCATGCAGATGCTCTTCTGCACCTCCATGTTGGCAGCCACCTGATTCAGGGGCACATGGCCGGGGCCTTCCACCATCACCTGCACGTTGTGTGCCCATGCGCGCTTGGTCAGCTCGCCCAGACGCACCAGCTCCTCGATCTGGCACACATCGGTGGCGTCAGCCAGACAGCCGGGACGGCAGGCATCGCCCAGCGAGATGGTCACATCGTGCTCGGCACAGATCTCGCAGATCTCGTCAAAGTGCTCGTAGAAGGGGTTCTCGTTGCCGGTCATGCTCATCCATGCAAACACCAGAGAGCCGCCGCGGCTGACAATGTTCATCTTGCGCTTGTGCTTGCGGATCTGCTCGATGGTCTTGCGGGTGATGCCGCAGTGCAGGGTGACAAAGTCCACACCGTCCTCTGCATGCAGGCGCACCACATCGATGAAGTCCTGTGCGGTCAGCTCAGCCAGATCGCGCTGGTAGTGGATGACCGAATCGTACACCGGCACGGTGCCGATCATCACCGGGCACTCGTGGGTCAGCTTCTGACGGAAGGGCTGGGTGTTGCCGTGGCTGGAAAGATCCATAATGGCTTCGGCACCCATGTTGACGGCGCTCATCACCTTCTGCATCTCCACGTTGTAGTCCTTGCAGTCGCGGGAGACACCAAGGTTCACGTTGATCTTGGTGCGCAGCATGGAGCCGACACCCTCGGGGTTCAAACACTCGTGGTGCTTGTTGGCCGGAATGGCTACCTTGCCCTCGGCCACCCACTGGCGGATCTCCTCGGTGGTGCGATACTCTTTTTTAGCCACGATCTCCATCTGCGGCGTGATGATGCCCTTGCGGGCAGCATCCATCTGGGTAGTATAAGTCTGCATACGCTCTGTTCCTCCAAATGACAGTTTATCTCTGAACAGCAGGGTGCTGGTCATACAAGGGTAGGGAAAGGCAGCCGTCATTCAGAAAAAACAGAACGTTCTGGATGCCGGCACCTGCGCAAAATACGCTTTTCATGTTGGTTTTCTCCATGAATTTTATAACGCGGCCCAAGGTGGTGTCCCCGGTTTGCCGCGGGATCGGTCAGATGATCTGCTCCGACAGGGCTTTCAACTCTTTGCACTCGGTCTCGATGTCGTCTGCTGCAAAGATGGCGCTCACAAGGGCCACGCCATCCACACCGGTGCCCTTGAGCTGCAGGATGTTCTCCTTGTGGATGCCGCCAATGGCCACCACCGGGATGTCCACGGCATCACAGATGGCCTTCAGGGTCTCGTGGGGCAGAACGTCCACATCGGTCTTGGTGTGGGTGGCAAAGGCTGCGCCCACGCCAAGGCAGTCTGCGCCGTGCTTGACGGCTTCCCGTGCTTCCTCCACACTGTGGACGGAAACGCCGATCATCATACCGTCGCCCACACGGGCGCGCACCTGCGCTGCGGCCATATCCTCCTGCCCCACGTGCACACCCTCGGCGTGGCAGCGGATGGCAATGTCCACATTGTCGTTCACAAAGAACGGCACGCCGTAGCGCTGGCACAGAGCATGGATCTCCACAGCCTCTTTCAGAAAAGCTTCGTCGTCCAGCTCTTTTTCACGCAGCTGCACACAGGTGACACCGCCCTTCAGGCGCTCTCCACCTGTTCATAGAGGGTCTGCTTTCCCACCCATGCGCGGTCGGTGACGGCATACAGAAGCATGTTCTGCTTATCGCACTTCATAGTTTGCTCCTTCTTCCAGCTGATCCGGGGTCATATTGTAAATGGCATCGATGATATAATTGCGGTAGGTGGAGTTGCCGTCCAGCGGGGTCAGGCGTTTGTGGGCGGTCTCGCCCGCAAGGCCCATGGCGCACACTGCGGCTGCAGCAGCTTCCAGCGGATGGCCGGGGTTGGCGGTAACGAAAGCCGCCGTCAAGGCCGAAAGCTGGCAGCCCGTACCGGTGATGCTGCTCATCATGGCATTGCCGTTGCGGATGCAGTAGGCTTTTTCGGCATCGGCCACGATGTCGATGGCACCGGTAATGGCAATAACGGCACCCGTCTGGGCTGCAAAGGCCTTGGCAAAGGCCACGGCAGAATCCAGATTTTCCTCAGTAACTTTATCGGCCACATCGGCATCCACGCCCTTGGTGGTTCCCGCGCCGGAGGCCAGCGTTTTGATCTCCGAGATGTTGCCGCGGATCACGGTGAACTTTACGTCCCTGAGCAGGCGGAAAGCCGTGTCGGTGCGCAGGCGGGATGCACCCGCACCCACCGGGTCCAGCACCACAGGATGGCCCAGCTGGTTTGCCTTTTTGCCCGCCAGCAGCATGCTGGTGATGGTGCGGCTGTTCAGGGTACCGATGTTGATGTTCAGACCGCCGCAGATGGTGGTGATGTCCTCCACCTCGGCGGCATCGTCGGCCATGATGGGCGAAGCACCGCAGGCCAGCACCATGTTGGCGCAGTCGTTCACGGTGACGTAGTTGGTAATGTTATGGATGAGCGGGCAGGTGCGGCGCAGGTTCTCGAATTCTGTTTTGAACATTCGGGTGCCCCTCCGTCAGGAAAGGCTCTTCTGCATGCTGTGCAGAGCGCCGGAGCGCTGCAGGCTGTACACCAGCACGCCCGCAATGATGGAACCCACTGCAGTGGAGATGAGGAACGGCACGATGTAGGCATAGAACGCGATGTCGCCGGCGCTCTTGCCCATGAGGAAGATGGCCACCGGGTAAGCGCACAGGCCGCCCAGAATGCTGGTGCCGAACACCTCGCCCACCATGGTGGCAAGGATGTTTTTGGTCTTATGGTACACAAGGCCGCACAGCAGTGCGCCGAACATGCTGCCGGGGAAGGCCATCAGGCTGCCCAGACCCAGCAGATTGCGCAGCAGCGAAGCCACAAAGGCCACGCCCACGCCCCACCACGGGCCAAGCAGCACCGCGCAGGTCACATTGACCATGTGCTGGATGGGTGCACATTTGCTGCCGAACATGGGGAAGCTGAATACGCTGCCCACCACGCACAGAGCGCACAGCATGCCGGCCAGCGCCAGCTTTTTCACAGAGAGTTTTTTCATAAGGCAAGGCTCCTTTCCAAACCTGCGGAAGCAGCAAAAACCATACAGCGCCTCCGCAAACAGCCCGCACCCGGTGCCAGACCCGGCGCAGGAACTATAAGAAGCGGTCGAGACTTTCTGGTCTCCTCTCACGCCGGAACACGGCTTCCCATCGCTGACGGTCACAAAGCTCAGGGCGCTCCCCCTCAGCCCGCTGCGGCACTTCCGCAGAAAAGTACAAGGCATCCTCCTTAATGGTAATCGGTACACAACAAAAAAAAACAGGAGACACCTTCCGCGGTGCCTCCTGCAAAAATCATCCATTCTGACTTCCTACGGCGGCATTATCCGCATCAGGTAAAAGGGTCGAAGTTTGGGCACTTCCTCTCAGCCTGCTTCACAAGCTCCCCTGTATTTGATTGTGACTGTATTCTACACCCTTTGCGCACAAATTGCAAGAGGGGGCAAAGGCGCGCACAGCGGTGCAAAACGTTTTTTCACGCAGTTTTTGGGGCGTTTTCACGCAGGTTTTATTGAAAAAGAAGGTGAAATAATGGTATTTTCAAGGCGGAACGCATACCCCCC
>ENA-OQAR01000120-OQAR01000120.1-human-gut-metagenome-genome-assembly--contig:-NODE-120-length-19851-cov-4.731748_pt1 | contig 19851 bp, 29 predicted proteins | sample MGYA00242738_ERZ504533 | MGnify/ENA primary metagenome ERZ504533 (study PRJEB26092, sample SAMD00036276) | human gut metagenome | host: Homo sapiens | study: EMG produced TPA metagenomics assembly of... | reverse complement strand
TGCCATAACGGTTTTGCAGCCAGAAACACAGTCGAGCGGGTCGCATCCGGGCCGTTTATTCCGTACAGCGCCGTTATCAAACCGTCAAATTCCCGGTTGGCGGCTGCGGCAAATGCCACCTGCAGTTCGGCATCCGGCGGGGCGGCGGGAGTCAGGTCTTTCAGTTCCACATCCCGCAGGGTCAGGTTTACCCGCACGCTGCCGGGGGCCAGTACCTGCACATCGGCGGCGGCTTTGGCGGCAAGGTACAGGTCATCCGGCAACGTGCAGTCCAACCGATGGGCCTGGCCGCACAGAATAGCCGCCAGCTGGGCAGCCAACGGGCTTTGCGTCTGGCGGGCTGTATTGGCAGCGGTATCATAAAACAGCATGGCGTATTCCCCGCCCGCACTGACGGGCACAGCGGCGGTTTCGGCATTATCAAACAGGGTTTGCAGGCCGCAGTGCAGCTGCTGCTTTTCTTCCAGAGCTTTCAAGTTTTCGTACAAGGTCGGCGTTTGGTCCTGGATGGGCATCTGCACGGCAGGATCCAGCACAAACACGGCGATTTCCGGCGCGGGGCGGGCGGTGCTTTGCAACAGCTGAGCGATTTCTTCTGCCAGCGGCCAGCTGCACCCGGCAGGCAGAACGGCAAGGTCCATCAGGCCGTAAAACGGCTGGCCGTTCATGGTTTGGGCGGCGGCATTCCAGGCGGCAGCACAGGTAGCGCCGCTGCCGGTAAAGGTTTTGCAGGCGGCGGAATCCTCGCTTTGCTGGTCACTGGTCAAAAGCGTGACCGTGTAACCGGCATCCTGCGCGGTAAAAAACACCGCCCGCACAATTTCCCTGTGGGAAAGCAGCTGCCCGCCGCAGCCCGCCAACAGGCAGCCCAGCAGCACCGCCGCCATCAAGCGGGATGTTTTTATGCATGATATCAGCCATTGGCAGCCTCCTGTTACCATCACAACCGCAGCGAAGCCCCAGCAGACGGCACTGCGCCAATAAAATGCCTGTTCCAGCGGCACGGTGCGCAGCACAGCACACAACAGAGCCATGCCGCCAAAGTACAGCGGGTAACGGTCCAGCCCGGCGGCAGCGCTGCCCGCCCCGGCGCGACCACCCCACAGTTCCACCATGGCATACAGGTACAGTGCCAGCCGCACCGTGACTGCCATGCACCACAGCAAAATTTGCAGCCATTCCAGCCGGTTAAAAATTGAAAGCGCCCCGCACTGTGCAGCCCCCTGCACCGGGGTTTGGCGGGTGGGCATGGCCGCGCCAAAAAACAGCTCCAGCAGCAGGTGGACCGCGGCATCAAAGCCCAGTGCTGACGCGGCAAATGTTACTGCCTTGCGGCAGCGCTGGCCGGGCTGCGGAGGCCAAAGGGCAAACAGCAGATATTCCGGCGGGAGCGCCAGCTGAGAAACAAACGCCGCCTGCCAGTCCTGCCCTGTCAGCGGTGCCGCATGCAGGTTGGGTACACGCAGGCGCGGCGCGACCGAGAATACCATGATTGCCATACACGCGGCACCGAACACCAACAAGGCGTTGGCCGTCTGGCGCAGGGCGGGCTCCCGCCGGAGGTAGATGACCGGTGCCAGCACGACAAAACAGTGCCCGCCAGCCCCAGTGTACCGGGGTACACGCTGCCAAACAGGGCGTGCAGGCGCAGAATTTCCAATGCTGAACTGATTGCCAGCAAAACACAGAGAACTTTTTGCAGCAGGGCGTTTCCCTGCCAGCTGGTCGACACTAACAGAAGCACAGCGGCCAGCACCGCCGCGCTGGCGGGCAGAGCCAGCAGCCCTGCCCGCGCCCAATAACCGGTGTGCAGCCGCAGCAGCGTATCGGCCAGAATGCTGAGGAGCAGCACGGGGTAAAAATCCACATTACTCTTTTGCATGGCGCGGCAGCACCTCCCCTTTTGTGCCAGGTGGGACCAGATGGCCCGCACAAAACCATCCCGCAAGGCTGCCTTGCCCGGCGGCATGAGCGGGTAAAGATAATCATAACCGAACGGGTCGCTGCCGCAGGCCATGGCCAGAATCAGCAGCGCCCCGCAGGCCAGCCCCGGCACACCGAACAGTCCCGCCAGCAGTATGACCGCAAAGCGGAACAGAATCGACTGTTCATACAGCGCCGGGACTGCCAGGGTGGCGATGGTGGCCGCCGCGGCCATGGTGAGCACCGGCACGCTGATGATGCCCGCCGAGACAGCGGTTTCGCCAATGATGAGCGCCCCCACAAGGCTGACGGTGTGCTGATGGATTTGGGGGCGCGCAGCCCAGCTTCACGCACAATTTCCAGCAGCAGGGTCACGGCCAGCATTTCCGGCATGGGCGGTAGCGGCGTGGAGGCTTCGCCCTGGGCCAGTTTGGCCAGCAGGTGCACGGGGATCAGCTCCGGCGCAAAGCTGACTGCCATGACATACAGCCCCGGCCCAAACACCGCCAGCAAAAACGCCAGATATTTGAGCAGGCGGATGAGACCGGCAAACACTGCGCCGGAAGAATAATCGTCCAGGCATTCAAAGTGCTCGGCAAAAAAGCTGGGCACCACCATGGCAAGCGGGCTGCCGGATACAAGGATAACGATTTTGCCCTCACAGATGCGGGCGCAGGCGGTGGCCGGGCGCTCGGTATAGCTGCCGCGGGGAAAAGGTTGAGCTTGTCCTGCTTGAGGAACGAGGCAAAATAGGTGCTGTCCAGCAGGACGGGGATTTGTACCCCGGCCAGCCGCTGTTTGAGGGTTTGCACCACATCCGCCGGGGCCAGGGCGGTATCATAACAGATGGCGTACTCGGTTTTGGCACGGGTGTTGGCGGTGCAGATCTCCGCCGTAAAGCTGCCGGTGCGGAACTGGCGGCGCAGCTGGGAAATGTTATTGCGCAGGTGCTCGGTAAAGGCATCCTGCGGGCCGCGCATGTTGCCTTCCCCGCTGGGGTTGGTCACGCTGCGGCCCGGCATATCCTGGGTGGAAAACGCCAGCGCCTGGCCGCTGCCCTCCACCAGCAGCACGGCCATGCCGCCGGCGAGGGCTTCCACCAGCTGGGTACGGGTGGTGATGGGGTTTTGCTCTGTGGGTAGGCAGCTTTGCTCTGCCAGGTACTGCACCAGCTGCGGCCCGGCCTTGCAGCCCGGCACGCCTTGACCCAGTGCGTGCAGCACCATGATGCAGAGTTTTTCCGGCGAAGAAAGCCCCGCAAACATGGCGATGCAGCAGCGGCAGCCGCAAATCGTAAAGCTTTTGGTATAGAAATCCGATGAGCCGCCAAACATAGTTTGCAGAAACGCCTGATTTTCAGCAAGGGCCTGCCCCAGCGGCTGGTTATCCGCAGTTGTCATGTAATCACCTTCCTTGCTGTTCAGTGTGACCCAAAAACGGCAGGGATAAACGCAGGAGGTGTTTTTATGCTTGCATCGGTTTTGCATACCGTAATTATTTATGCTGTGGTTATTTTTGCCATGCGGCTGATGGGCAAGCGGCAGCTGGGGGAATTGCAGCCATCCGAGCTGGTAACAACGTTCATGATTTCCAATGTTGCCTCCATCTGCATTGATGAGCCGGATTTGCCGCTGCTTTCCAGCCTGGTGCCGATTTTATTGATTGCGGTGCTGGAAATCTTGAACTCAACCGCCGCCTATTACCTGCCCGGCTATGCGGCGCTGCTGTTTGGGAGACCGGTGACGGTAATCCAGGATGGGCAGATCCGGCAGGATGCACTGCAGCATCTGCGCATGACGCCGGGCGATCTGATGGAAGCGCTGCGCGGCAAGGATATTTTTGACCCGCGGCAGGTAGTATGGGGTGTGGTGGAGCCCAGCGGGAGTATCAGCGCCGCGCAAAAAGTGGCGGACGACAGCCCGCTGCTGCCGCTGTTGGTAGACCAGGAAGTTTACCCCGAAAATCTGGCCCAGCTGGGGCGCAATGAAGCCTGGCTGGATACCGACCTTGCCAGGCGCGGGATGCGGCGGGCAGAGGTACTGGCTTACCTTGGCAATAAGGAAAGCTGCGTTGTGATACAAAAAGACCGCCCAGAACGGGCGGTCTGAAAAACCGGAAAGTACAGGTGGTTTTTGAATGAAGCGCAACTGGTATGCCATCGCCATTCTGGTCCTGCTGGCGGCGGTGCTGCTTGGCTGCAAACAGTATGTAAGCGCCACTGCGGGCAGCCTGCGCGCCCAGGTGCAAAGCGCTTATGCGCAGACACTGACGCAGCAGTACCCGCAGGCGCAGCAGGCTTTCCGGCAGGCCGCGCGCAGTGCAAGGCAGGCCAGCAAAAAGCTGGGGCTGCTGGTGCGCCGCAACGCGCTGGATCGCATGAACGAAACCATGGCGGTTTTGCCGCAGTATGCCAACCCGGAAAACCAGGCCGACCTTGCGGTGGAAGCTGCACGGGTGCTGGCGCAGATCGACCAGCTGGAGCAGTGCTTTACAGGCACATTTTAGCCCTGCATGCCGCCGTTTTTGGCGCGGGAATCCAGCATGTCTTTCAGCTCATCCATAAAGGTGTTGACATCGCTGAACTGGCGGTAGACGGAAGCAAAGCGCACATAGGCAACGTCGTCCATCTTTTTCAGCTGCTCCATGGCAAGGTTCCCAATATAGACGGAGGTCACTTCCCTGTCGTAAGAGTTCAGCAGCACCTGTTCAATGCGGCTGACGGCGGCATCCAGCTGCTCATAGCTGACGGGGCGCTTTTCGCAGGCGCGCAGCATGCCGTTGAGCAGTTTCTGGCGGTCGAACACTTCACGCGAACGGTCTTTTTTGATGACCATCAGGGGCACAGTTTCCACGATCTCATAGGTGGTAAAGCGTTTTTTGCAGGAAAGGCACTCGCGGCGGCGGCGGATCTTTTCGCCGTCCTCCGTGGGGCGCGAATCAATTACCTTGGATTCATCGGCACCGCAGTACGGGCAACGCATAGCAAAGTTCCTCCTGGTTTACGCTTTCTTGGGGGCGGGGGCAGCCTTGCGGGTCTTATAGCTGACCCACAGCTGGGTTGCAATACACATGGTGCTGTAAACACCGCTGACCATGCCAAACAGCAGCGGCACCGCAAAGGTGAAGATGCTGTCCAGCTTGAAGATGATGGACACCACGCAGACGATTGCCAGTGCAATGCAGGTGGTGATACTGGTCATCATGGAACGGCCAAAGCTCTGGTTGATGGACAGGTTGACCAGCTCCGGCAGGGACATCTTTTTGCCGTAAAGGCCGGTGTTCTCGCGGATACGGTCATAGATAACAACGGTATCGTTGATGGAGTAGCCAGAATGGTAAGCATAGCTGCAATAAAGTTGCCGTTGAGGGGAATGCGCAGCAGAACAAAGACGCCGTACACAACAAACATATCGTGCAGCAAAGCAACGATTGCCATGGCACCGGCGGACCAGCCGCCAATGCGGCGGAAACGCACGGCAACGTACAGCAAAATCAGCACGCAGGCAGCCACAACAGCCACAACGCTCTTGGCCAGGAACTCGTTGCCGATGGTGGGGTTGACGTTGCTGACTTCCTGCTGGACAAACTGGTTGTCCGGGTAGGTGGTGTTCAGGGTTTCGATCATGCTATCCAGCTGCTCGGTGGAAAGGGTCTCGCTGCCGGGCAGGTTGATGGTCAGGGTCTGTGCACCGGAAACATCAGTGCCGGTCTGTACGGTCAGGTTGCTCTGGCCCAGCTCGGCGGCTACCGTCTGCTTGACATTGTTCAGGTCAACATCGCCCTGGTAGCCAACGGTAACCATAGCGCCACCCTTGAACTCGATATCCATGGTAACGCCGAAGACAAAGCTGAACACCAGCACCACGCAACCAGAACGCCGGAGAAGGTGTAGAACTTCTTGCGGTTGCCGACAAAGTTGATGTTGGGGCACTTGTAAGTCTTTTTGCCATCCTTGGAACCGCCATACAGAACGGGGTTGCGGAACGCCTTGCAGCGGGATGCACCACGGATCATAATGCGGGTTGCAAACACGCCAAAAGACAAAGTTGAGCAGAACACTGGTGAGCAGCGTGAAGCCGAAAGAGTAGATGCTGCCAGCCGTGGAAGGACCAAACATGAAGAAGATGGGGTTGAACACTTTGCCCCAGAAGCCATCGGTGGGGCCAAAAGCACCCATCAGCAGGGCTGCAACGATGACAATGGTCACGTTGCCGTCAATGATGGGGGTCAGGCCCATCTTGAAGCCGCTGGCGATAGCGCCATCCAGCGTTTTGCCGTTGCCAAGCTCTTCTTTGATGCGCTCAGCGGTGATAACGTTGGCGTCAACGCCCATACCGATACCAAGGATGATACCGGCGATACCGGGCAGGGTCAGCGTGGAGCCATTGAACACGGTGAAGTAACCGGAAACAAATGCCAGCGTGGCGACAACCTGGCCAAACAGAGAGATGACCGCAATGGTACCGGGCAGACGGTAACGCACGATCATGAGCAGAGCCACAAAGGCAAAGGCAATGATGCCGGCCAGCACCATCACATCCAGGCTCTTAGCGCCCAGGGTGGGGCTGATGGTGGAGAAGCTTTCGGCCGAGAGGGCAAAAGGCAGAGAACCGGAGTTAATCTGGTTTGCCAGCGCGGTGACCTGGTCCTGGGTGAAAGAACCTTCGATCACAGCGTTGCCGTCCGTGATGGCAGTCTTGACGGTAGCGGTGGAGATGTTCTCGCCGTCCAGCCAGATGGAGATGGTGCCGTTGGACTGGGCTGCCAGCTCGGTGGTGGCCTCAGCAAACTTTTTGGCACCGTCAGCGCTGAACTGCAGCTGAACAACATAACCGTTCTCCTGGTTGTAGCCTGCGGTTGCGGACGTCACATCGTCACCGCTCAGGATCTCTTCGCCGTCGGCAGTAGAGCCCTTGCGGAACACCATCTCGGCGGTGGTGCCGATCTCGTCAATGGCGGTCTGGGGATTAAAGTCGGTTTCGCCGGTTTTCCAGGGGAAACGGACGATGATGCGGTCCTTGTTATAGTCCACATAATCCTCATAGTCGGTAATGCCAAGGCCGACCAGACGGTCTTCGATGACGGTTTTGGCCGCGGTCATCTGGTCATCGGTGGCTTCCACACCGTCAGCCGGCATGAACGTCACGTCCACGCCGCCGCGGATGTCGATACCGAAGCGGATATCCTCCGCGCCCTTGATGTAGACGTTCTTGGTATCGCCGTATGTGTAGCTCACGCCGAACAGGGCGGTAAACGAGAACACGACGATCAGCAGCGCCGTGACAATCAGATGCCACGACTTCCCTCTCTTATTCATATGTACCTCCAAACATTGCCCGCGCACCGGCACGGGCGGGGTTTATTACCGGCGTATGCGCGTTGCCACACACCGCCATGCAGGGAAGCAGCCGCCTGCCGGAAAGCAGGCGGCTTTTTCCCTTTTTACAGGCGCACCCGGCCGGGAAAACCGGGCGTACCTGTTTTAACTATGTAGGATGGCTGCTTATTTTATTCTGCCAGCAGCTTTTCGACCACAGCCAGGCGCACGCAGACGGTGAGCAGCATGGATGCGGTTTCTACCTCAGACAGACTGGGGTAAGTGGGGGCAATGCGCAGGTGGGAATCCTGCGGGTCAATGCCATAAGGGAACGCTGCGCCGGCGCCGGTCAGGGTCAGGCCGCAGTCCTTGCAGAGCTGGGCTACACGCTTGGCACAGCCGGGCATGACATACAGGCTGATGAAGTATCCGCCTTTGGGATTGGTCCAGTGGGCGATATCGCCGCAGGGGGTCAGCTCATGGGCAAAGGTGGTTTTGACTGCGTCAAAGCAGGGCACCAGGCGGCGGCGATGCTTGGCCATATGCTGCAGCACGCCGTCCTTGTTCTTCAGGAAGCGGACATGGCGCAGCTGGTTCATCTTGTCATAGCTGATGATCATGACAGAGAAGCGCCTGCAGATATAAGCCAAAGATTTTTCACTGCATGCCAAGGCAGAAACACCAGCGCCGGGGAAGGTGATCTTGCTGGTAGAGGTGAACATGAAAACGCGGTCCTCGGTGCCATACTGCTTGCTTTCATTCAGCAGCACCGGGGTCTCGATGATTTCATCGGTCAGGTGGTGGACAATGTAAGCTTCGTCCCAGAAAATCTTGAAATCCGGGGCAGCGGTCTTCATGGATGCAAAGCGGCGGATGGTTTCATCGCTGTAGACATAGCCATCGGGGTTGGAGTACTGCGGTACGCACCAGATGCCCTTGATGGTGTCGTCTTCGGCAACCAGCTTTTCCACCATATCCATATCGGGGCCGTCCGGCGTCATGGGGATGGTGATCAGCTCAAAGCCAAACTCCTCGGTGATTTTGAAATGGCGGTCATAGCCGGGGGCCGGGCAGAGGAACTTGCGGTGCTCCACCTGGGACCACGGGCAGGGGGATTCCGGGAAGCCAAAGGTATGACCTATGCTGATAAGGTTGTACATCAGCTGCAGGCTGGAGTTGCCGCCCACAAAAACCTCGCTGGACTTAACGCCCATCACATCGGACAACAGCGCGGGCTTCTTCCAAACCTTCCAAGTTGCCATAATTGCGGGCATCATAGCCATTCTCGGTGGTATAGTCACTCATTTTCAGCAGATCCATGGCCAGGTCCATCTGATGAGGGCCTGGTTTACCACGGGCCATGTTGAGCTTAAGGCCCTTGGCCTTGAACTCGGCATAGGATTGTTCCAGCGCAGCCTTTTCTGCACGGAGCTGGTCTTTGGACATTTCAAAATAATTTGCCATAATCATTTCCCCCTAGATCGTGGGCTGCCATGGTGCTGCACGCGCACAGGGCAGGTCCAGGTACGTTTCCCTCTTGTGTCCGCTTGTATGCACAGAGCATACAGTTTTCAGACATACATATTAGTATAAACGAAACGGCCACAATATACAAGCAGTTTTGAAATTTTTCCCACAAAAAGCAGGCGGTTTTTGCCCCAAAAGCAGGTAAAGAAGAATGGATAACCAGCCATAGATTTCTATATTGACCTTTCAGCGTGGACATGTTACACTTTTGTTGTAATAAGTTGTACGCATATTTATTCATGAGCTCAACTTTTGTCCGGCCGGGCAGCACAACTGGAGTATGGTTATGGAACAGCATGTCACCTTCCGGCGCGTGGCCGGTATGCTGGTGGGCATTGTGATCATCAGCCTTGGTGTTGCCCTTTTCAAGTTTGCCCATCTGGGCAACGACCCTTTCAACGCGCTCAACATCCGCTCTGCGGAGCTTGCCGGGCTGACCCTTGGCGTACAGAACCTGATTTATAACGCGGTATTTTTCACGATGCAGATGATTTGGGGCCGCAGATATGTCGGCTTTGGCACCGTTGCAAATGCCGTTTGCTGTGGGTTTATCATCACGTTTTTTCTATGATTTCCTCACTGCGCATTTTGCACAGGCCGCTACCCTGCCCGCACAGCTGGCGTGGGTGGCTGCAGCGGTGGTGTGCACCTCACTTGGCATTTCGCTGCACCAGACCTCCGATTTGGGGGTTGCCCCGTATGATTACCTGGCGCTGGGCCTGCGGGACCACACGCCACTCCCCTATTTCTGCTGCCGCCTTTTTACGGATACGCTGTGCGCATTACTGGCTTTTTTGCTGGGCGGGCTGCTGGGGCTGGGCACCCTGATCTGTGCGTTCTGCCTGGGACCGCTGATCCAGTTTTTCAACACCCATGTTTCCGAAAACGTGTTGCAATATGTTCCAACCGGGCAGCAGGCATAATATTTACCAGCGGCGCAATCATAATTTTGCAGCGGCGGCAGCTTTGGCTTGCCGCTGCTTTTGGTTGTTTAATGGCATTTTATCTAAATTTGGTGTAAGATATAAGAAAACATAGATTTAGGAGCGTAACAAAACAAGATGGCACAACAAAACAAGATGGCACAACAAAACAAGAGCAATTCCCTGACCGAAGGCAGTGTAGCGCGCGGCATGCTGCTGTTTGCGATCCCTATTTTTATCAGCAATTTGTTCCAGCAGCTGTACAACGCGGCAGACTCGCTGATTGTGGGCAACTTTTTTGGGCGGCGAGGCGCTGGCGGCAGTTGGTTCTTCCGGCAGCCTGATTTTCCTCTTGACCGGCTTTGTGAACGGCGTAGCGCTGGGTGCCGGTGTGCTGATTGCCCGCTACTTTGGCGCAAAGGACTGGGAGAGCCTGGAAAAAGCCATCCACACCACAGTGGCGCTGGGCCTGGCCGCCGGGGCGGTGCTGACGGTTGTGGGCGTGATTTTGACCCCGCAGATCCTGCACTGGATGGGCACGCCGGAGGATGTTATCGGCAACTCGGTCGCCTACTTCCGCACCTACTTTTTGGGTTCCATTGCAGTGGTCATGTACAATGTGGGTGCCAGCATTCTGCAATCGGTCGGCAACAGCCGCAGCCCTATGAAGTACCTGATTACAGCATCGCTCATTAACATTGTGCTGGACCTACTGTTTATCGGCGTACTGGGGTACGGCGTGGCTGCGGCCGCATTTGCCACGATTATCTCCCAGTCAGTCAGTGCCATTCTGGCATTCTCCAAGCTGATGCGCAGCAAGGAAGCCTGGGCTGTGAGCTGGCGCAAGGTTCGGTTTGACGGCCCCATGCTGCATGGCGTTATTTTGCAGGGCCTGCCCTCCGGCATCCAGAACTCGGTCATCTCGCTGGCAAATGTTATTGTGCAGGCAAACATCAACTCGTTTGGCGCACTGGCCATGGCCGGGTGCGGCTCTTACAGCAAGGTGGAAGGTTTTGCTTTCCTGCCGGTCACCTGCTTTTCGATGGCACTGGCCACTTTTGTCAGCCAGAATGTGGGTGCGGGCAAACCTGACCGCGTGCACAAGGGTATGCGTTTTGGCGTGATTTGTTCGATTACGCTGGCCGAGTGCGTCGGCGTTGCGGTTTGCCTGCTGGCGCCTTGGCTGATTGGTGCGTTCAGCAGCGAGGCCGATGTGGTCGCCTTTGGCGTGCGGCAGGCACACACCATTGCGCTGTTTTACTTTTTGCTTGCGTTCAGCCACTGCTGCGCCGGCATCCTGCGCGGATTGGGCCGCCCCATTGTGCCCATGGCCGTTATGCTGGCGGTCTGGTGCGCATTGCGCATTACTTACATTACGGTAACGCTGCACTTTATCCATGATATCGGGGTCATCTTCTGGGCATACCCTCTGACCTGGAGCATCTCTTCTCTGCTGTTCCTGCATTACCTGCGGCATTGCACGATTCCCCGTGTCGGCGGCGGCGCACCGCACGATATGAAAGATGTGTGATGTGGGCGGATACAAAAACACATCACATATAAAATAACGGGTACACTGCCACATGAAGTGAGCTGCTTTGCCGTTCGCCGCAAATAAACCATTCGCTTTTTTACACTCTGGGCGGCAGGGCTTTGCGGATTGACAATTCCCCCGTTTTGCGCTACAATACCATACAGTTAGCCGCCGTGGCGGAACTGGCAGACGCAAGGGACTTAAAATCCCTCGGTGGAAACATCGTACCGGTTCGATCCCGGTCGCGGCACTGGCTGAGCCTTACCGGATTTTCCGGTAAGGCTCTTCTTTTTTTTGTGGGGTTCCCCTTTGCATAACCGCTGCAGCCACGGCCAACACTGATTGGAAAGCGGTGGGCGGGGCCGGCTCGCATTTGTTATGCCTAACCGCCATTTCTGTGGTCATCGAACGCCAAAAATCGCCCGATTCGTCCATTTTTGGTGCAAAATTGCAGGGTTTGTACCAGTTTTGCGGTTTGCCCTTGACGCAAAGAAATTGTTGGAATATAATAAGCACCGTTAATCCTAGAGTTTTTATAGGATATGAAAATAACAAAGGTGCCCGGCACACCGCCGCCTGCCTGCTTTGCGCTGCAAACGGATGGCTGCACCGGACGCCGAACCAAGCTGCGGGTTTGCCTGCGGCTTTTTGAAATACAAACGCTCACCTTATTATAAAGCGAGCAGGAGGCAGTTTTTATGGCAGAGCAAGTTTTGAACGTAACCGGTCTGGCCGCACGCGTGGAAGACAAACAGCTGTTGCACGGCGTGGATCTTACCATCAACAAGGGCGAAACCCATGTGCTGATGGGCCCCAACGGCGCAGGCAAATCCACCCTGGGCTATGTTTTGATGGGTGCCCCCAAATATACCGTGACCGGCGGCCAGATCCTGTTCAAGGGCGAGGATATCACCCATGAATCCACCGATAAGCGCGCCAAGGCCGGCATGTTCCTTTCTTTCCAGGAGCCGCTGGAAGTTCCCGGCCTGACGCTGGAAGGCTTTATCCGCAGCGCATTGCAGCAGAAGGTCGGCCATGTGCGTTACTATGACTTCAAGAAAGAGCTGGCCCGCTGCATGGACATTTTGCAGATGGATGCTTCTTACGCAGAGCGCAGCCTGAACGTTGGTTTTCCGGCGGCGAAAAGAAAAAGGCCGAGATTTTGCAGCTGATGATGCTCAAGCCCTCCCTCGCCATTCTGGACGAGACGGACTCCGGCCTGGACGTTGACGCCGTGCGCCTGGTTTCCAAAGGCGTGGAAGAATACCAGAAAGACCACAACGGCGCTTTGCTGATCATCACCCACAGCACCCGCATTCTGGATGCGCTGTCTGTTGATTACACCCACGTGCTGGTCAACGGCAAGATTGCTGCAAACGGCGATGGCAGCCTGGTGGAAGAGATCAATGTGAACGGCTACGAGCGCTTTGAAAAGATGGCGGAGGCCTGAGAATTATATGGCAGAAGTAAACGAAGCAAAACGCGAAAAATCGCAGGTTGAGGACATTAACCGTAGCCTGTATGATTTCCGCTATGAGGAAAAAGACGCCTACAAGGTAGACGCTGGCCTGACCCCCGCCATTGTAGAGCAGATTTCCCGCGAGAAGAACGACCCCGACTGGATGTTGGAGCTGCGCTTGAAATCGCTGGAGATCTATAACAAGACCGGTATCCCGGAGTGGGGCCCGCCGATTGATGAGCTGAACATGGATGATATCATCACCTATGTGCGCCCCAACACCAAAATGAGCGCCAAGTGGAGCGAAGTGCCCACCGACATCAAGGATACCTTTGAAAAGCTGGGTATCCCCCAGGCCGAGCGCGACAGCCTGGCCGGTGTCGGCGCACAGTATGACTCCGAGCTGGTATATCACAACGTGAAAAAGAGGTTGCGGAGCAGGGTGTTATTTACACCGACCTGGAAAGTGCCATGCACGGCCCTTATGCGAGATGATCCGCACCCATTTCATGCACCTGGTTCCCCCCACGGATCACAAATTTGCCGCCCTGCACGGCGCGGTATGGTCTGGCGGTTCTTTTGTGTATGTTCCGCCGCATGTGCATGTGGAGATCCCCCTGCAGTCCTATTTCCGCCTGAACGCCCCCGGCGCTGGCCAGTTTGAGCACACGCTGATTATTGTGGACGAGGGTGCTTCGCTGCATTTCATCGAGGGCTGCTCTGCCCCCAAGTACAATGTGGCCAACCTGCACGCCGGCTGCGTGGAGCTGTTTGTGGGCAAGAACGCCAAGCTGCGGTATTCCACCATTGAGAACTGGTCCAAGAACATGTACAACCTGAACACCAAGCGCGCCATTGTAGAAGAGGGCGGCGTGATGGAATGGGTTTCCGGTTCTTTTGGCTCCCACACCTCTTACCTGTACCCCATGACCATCCTGAAGGGCAAGCTCCCGCATGGAGTTCACCGGCATAACCTTCGCCGGTCATGGCCAGAACCTGGATACCGGCGCCAAGGTTGTTCATACCGGCGCGGATACTTCCAGCTATATCAACACCAAGTCCATCTCCAAGGACGGCGGTATCAGCACCTTCCGCAGCGCGGTGGTCATTAACAAGGATGCCAAGAACAGCAAGGCTGCGGTTTCCTGCCAGTCTTTGATGCTGGATACCATCTCCCGTTCGGACACGATCCCCGCAATGGACGTGCGCACCCCCGATGCTGACGTGGGCCACGAAGCCCGCATTGGCCGCATCAGTGATGACGCCGTGTTCTACCTGATGAGCCGCGGCATCCCCGAAGAGGAAGCCCGCGCATGATCGTGAGCGGCTTTGCGGATAATGTTTCCAAGGAACTGCCGCTGGAATACGCAATGGAAATGAACAACCTGATCCGCCTTGAGATGAAGGGCAGCATTGGGTGAGCAAAGGAGTTGGGAGTATGGCAAATGAAACAATGACCGTCAACCGGCTTCCCGCTCTGACGTGGAACTGGCTGAAAATGAATGCAGCCCGGTTGGAAGCAAACGCTCCCGCCGTGGGTGCCGCCCCCAGCTTTGTGCAGACCGCACAGCTGGCCCGCAGCAGCGCTGCACAGGACTGGGCCATGGAGACCGGCATGGGCACCGACGTTGACCTTTTTCTGGCCAACAGCCCAGCAGAGTACCTGACCCTGGGCGAAAACGAAGTGATGGATGCCCCCGCGGTTATCACCTATACCTACCAGCCCGGCACCCCCGCCGGTGACCGGCTGTACCTGGAAGCCAAGGCTGGCAGCACCATGCAGGTGGCTGTGATCCTGCGCAACGAGACCGCTGGCGAGGGCCTGGCCGCTTTGCAGATCAAGATCAAGGCCGAGGCTGGCGCTGTGGTCAAGCTTTCGATGGTGCAGGTACTGGATAATGGCTTTACCTGCCTGAGTGATATCGGCACCACCTGCGCAGACGGCGCAAGCTTTGAGCTGACCAAGCTGGAACTGGGTTCCGGCAAGCTGTATGCCGGTGCTGCCGCCGATCTGATCGGCAAAGGCAGCAACTTTACCGCCAGGATCGGCTACCTGGGCCAGGGCGAACAGCGCCTGGACATGAACTATGTAGCCCGCCACCGTGGCAAAAAGACCACCTGTGAGATGGATTCCACCGGCGTACTGGCCGGTAAGGCATTCAAGCTGTTCCGCGGCAGCATTGACCTGCTGCCCGGCGGTTCCGGCGCCAAGGGCCAGGAGCAGGAGAACGTTCTGCTGCTGGGCGACGGCGTGGTCAACCAGACCATTCCGCTGATTTTGTGCGGCGAAGAGGATGTGGAAGGCAACCACGGCGCAACCATCGGCCGCCTGGACGAAAAGATGCTGTTCTACCTCGCCAGCCGCGGCATTCCTGAAGAGGCTGCCCGCAGCCTGCTGGCCCGCGCCCGCATTGAGGCCGTAGTTGACCTGCTGCCGGAGGCACTGGCGGAAGAAGCACACAAATTCATGGAGGCGCACACCGATGAGCTTTGATTTTGTGGATTATAAAAAGGACTTTCCCCTGCTGATGCAGCAGGACGTCGCCTATCTGGACAGCGCCGCCACCGCGCAGCGCCCGGCCAGCGTTTTGCAGGCAGAGAAAGAATTTTACGAGCAGGCCAACGCCAACCCTCTGCGCGGCCTGTATGAACTGGGCGTGGAGGCGACTGACCGTTACGAGGCCGCCCGCGAGCGGGTACGCAAGTTCCTGAACGCCCGCAGCGATGCCGAGATCATCTTTACCCGCAACACCACCGAAAGCATCAATCTGGTTGCTTACAGCTATGCGCTGAACAACATCCATGCCGGGGATGAGATCGTCATCACCATCATGGAGCACCACAGCAACATGCTGCCGTGGCAGATGGTTGCCCGCCAGACCGGTGCCAAGCTGGTTTACCTGGAATGTGAAAAAAGACGGCAGCCTGCCGGATGAAAAGCTGGAAGCCGTCATCGGCCCCAAGGTAAAGCTGGCCGCCATTGGCCATGTTTCCAACGTGCTGGGCTGCGTAAACCCGGTAGAGAAAGTGATCGAGCTGGTACACCGCAACGGCGGTGTTGTGCTGGTCGATGCCGCCCAGAGTGCCCCCACATGAAAGTGGATGTGCAGGCACTGGATGCTGACTTTGTCGCATTCTCCGGCCACAAGCTGATGGCTCCCATGGGTATTGGCGTTTTGTATGGCAAGGAGAAGCTGCTGGATGCCATCCGCCGTTTTTGACCGGCGGCGAGATGATTGATTCCGTCACCCGCGATGGCGCTGTGTATGCTGAGCTGCCCCACAAATTTGAGGCCGGCACCGTGAATGCAGGCGGCGCGGTTGCGCTGGCTGCGGCCATTGATTATCTGGAATCCGTTGGGCTGGAAATGTCCACGCCCAGGAGCAGGCCCTGACCCGCTATGCTTATGAGGGCATGAAGAAGATCCCCGGTGTGAATATTCTGGGCAGCGATGACCCGGACAAGCACTGCGGCATTTTGAGCTTTACGGTGGACGGTGTGCACCCGCACGACATTGCCACCATTCTGGACAGCTGCCATGTGGACGTGCGTGCCGGGCACACTGTGCACAGCCGCTGCTGGCTTATCTGGGTGTGCGTTCCTGCGCACGCGCCAGCCTTGCATTTTATAATACCACCGCTGACATTGACCGCTTTCTGGCGGCGCTGGGCGGCGTAAGAAAGGAAATGGGTTATGCCGAGTAGTACGTTTTATAATGAGGTGCTGACCGACCACAACCTCTACCCCGCCCATAAAAAGCCGCTGCCCGGCGCCAACATGACGCTGGAGGGTGTGAACCCCAGCTGCGGCGATGACATTATTTTGCAGCTGAAAGTAGAAAACGGCAAGATTGAGGACGGCAGCTTTGTTGGTGACGGCTGCGCGATTTCCCAGGCTTCGGCAGATATCATGCTGGACATGATCATTGGCCGCAGCGTGGATGAAGCCAAAGACCTGGCCGAGACCTTTTTGAAGATGATTAAGGGCGAAGCTACCGATGCCGACATTGAAAAGTTGGAAGAAGCCGGTGCGCTGCAGGATATCTCCCACATGCCGGCCCGCGTAAAGTGCGCAGTGCTGGGCTGGCACACCATGGAAAAGCTGCTGGATCACAAGGACGAGCAGTGATTCCTGGCGGAGGCTGATTCTTTCATGTTGGCCCTGAAAGTGATTTTATAAAATAAAGCCAGGCGTGTTTTGCAAAGTCGATTGCTTTGCAGGGCACGCCTGGTTTATTTTTTTGCTCTCTTATTTGTTTTATTGCGGTTGGATAAACGCATCTGCGAACGCTTTATCCACGGCGGGAAAAGAGAGCCGGGAGCGTTTTGTACCAGATGTTTGCAATGCCGTTCAGGATGGCACACACCGGGGCACTGGCGCACAGGCCACCACCGCGGGGATGATAAAGCACAGCCAGGTAATAACGGCAGGCAGACCGTGGGAAGCACAGGCTTCGTAACAGCCAAGTTGAACCAGAAGCGCGTACAACGGCATGTGCAGGATGTAGATGGGCAGGGTTCGCTGGCCCAGGCTGGCAAGCGGCTTGATGAGCCCCAGAATGGGGGTGATGGCCAGCACAGTGCCAAAGCCCAGCAGGTAGAACACTGCGCGATCCTGCATCAGGTAGCCGCCCACCGCATAGGCGTCGGACTGGAAGATGCGGGCTCCCTCATACACCGGGGTTTCGGCGGTGACGATGCGCTGGACGGTTACGGTATAAAACACCACGATGGCCGCCGCCAGCGGGCCCCAGGCATACCAGCGCTTTTGCCAGCTGCGGAACGGCTCTGCAAACAACACACCGAACGCAAAGAACGGGAAAAAGGAAAACACACGGCCCAGATCAAACGGCCAGTTGACACAGCCGCCCAACAGGCCTATGGCAATGGCCGCGGCCATCCCTACGGTGCTGGCCAGCAGGCCGCGCCGCTGGATGGCGCGCAGCAAAGGCACGGTGAGCATCCAGAACATGAGGGCATACAGATACACATGTGCCGCCATGGCAGCAGTACATTTTGCAGCCAGCCGCCCTGATCCACAATGTTATCTTTCAGGGCAGCCGCACGGAACGCCGTGATGCCCGCCTGGCTGATAAGGTAGAGCCATAGCTGCTGCGTGACCAGCTTGCGCAGGCTGAACTTAGCCACCAGGCCGCTGGCTGTGCAAAAAATTGCCATATGGAACAGGTAAATGCAGGTAAACAGTGCGTTGATGCCCGGCGCGGTACCACGGTGATACTCGATAAAATGGCCAATGACAACGCACAGGATGCCAAAGCCTTTCATAGCGTCCACATAGGGTTGGCGCTGGGCGGCAGTTTTCTTGTTTGGCAAAGGTCGGCTCCTTTCTTGAAACGGCGCTGGCGTGGTTTATGGGTTCCAGTATTCATACACCAGCTGGCCAAGGGTCTGCATGGCCTGGGTGGGTTCTTCGGGGAAGTCTACATTTTCATCTCCCTGGTCTGTCATGCAAACAATCCAGTAGGGATGCTTGGCATACACAATGGCAACATCGTGATATGCGTAATCCCAGCTGCCATACTTTTTGGCGGCAGGCACGCCATCCGGCACATACAAAATATCATGGTCGGCGGCCAGTCATACAGGTTTTCAGGTAGCTGCGGCGGCGCTGCCTGAATCCAGATAATCATACACCGCGGACACAATGTTGGCAAACTCGCCAGTGGAAGCCATACCGATAATGCCGGTTTGCGGGGTAAGGTCGCAGGTTGCGGCATAGGCAAAGCCGTAATCCGCCAGGAACTGCTGGAAGCCGCTGGATTCATTGGCTGGCCAGTGGGTGGTCAACAGGGTGACGGCGTTGTTATCGCTGTGGGCGATCATAGCACGCATGGCGGCTTTGGCCGGGATGGTCTCGGCATCGTTATAGGCTTGCAGCGCCGTATCAGACAAACGGCCGCGGAACTGGTTGGGCAGTTCATCTTCCAGGTCCAGTGTTCCGGCATCGGCCTGGCCGCACAGCCAGAACGCATAGGGCAGCTTGAGCAGGCTGGCGGGGTAATACAGGGCATCCGTGTTATAAGTATAGCTTTCCCCCGTTGCCGGATTTTGCAGGTAAAGCGAAAAGCTGCCCGGCTGTGCGGCGCAGAATTCATCCAGCAGCTCGTTCAAGTCTGCGCTGGGGGCTGTTTCCCGCGTGGCAGCAAGGGCGGATTCCAGCTTTTGGGCTGTGGACCAGTATTCCAGCTCTTCCGCCGCAGTAGCATAAACGCTGCCATTGGGCACCCATTGCACGGCCATGGCGGTTTCGGCTGTGGCCTGTTCATTCAAATCCACCGTTGCGCCGCAGCCCGCCAGCAAAAGCGCGGCCAGTGCCGGGGCGATGCACGGTACATACCAATGTTTTCTTTTCCCCATAGGATTGCTGTTATGTTTCCTTTCCCGATTGACCGCGGGCATGGGATTCTCCTTAATGCCACGGCAAAATTCCGATACTATTGTAACACATGTTCGGCAAATTGTGGCAAAAATCCGAAATTTCTTCATTTCCGGATGGCTGGCTTTTTCGAAATTCCTGTGCTGCGTTCTGGAAGCATTCGGTTCGTCTCCCCTGTCACGCTGCTATACTGCCGCACGGGCGTATCTATTCTTTCCGTTTTCCTTTTCACCGGACCAATCCCAATGAAACAAAAATCCCGCTGTATGCGGCTTTTCAGGCTGCACACAGCGGGATTTGATTTTAACTCATTAGGGAGCAGCTTCCCAAAGACTTACCAGAGGTTCACGACCTCATTGTACAGGCCCTCATAGCTCTTGGCGGAGTTGGACCAGCTGAAATCGCATTCCATGGCGCGCTTGACCAGCACGGGCCAGCCTTCCTTGTTCCAGTAGCCTTCCTTGGCACGCCAGCAGGCTTCGTACAGCTCGTGGGCGTGTAATTGGCAAAGGTAAAGCCATTGCCATAGCCATCGCCGGAGTCGTGGATGGAGTCGCGCAGGCCGCCGGTCTCACGCACAACGGGGATGGTGCCATAACGGCAGGATACCATCTGAGCCAGGCCGCAGGGTTCGGAGCGGGACGGCATCAGGAAGATATCGGCACCGGCATAAATGCGCTGAGCCAGCTTGGCGTAAAGCCAATGTACACGCCAACGCGACCGGGGTTGCGGGCGCACAGCTCGTGAAGAAGTTCTCGTACTGGCTTCGCCG
>ENA-OQAR01000119-OQAR01000119.1-human-gut-metagenome-genome-assembly--contig:-NODE-119-length-19867-cov-2.399899_pt1 | contig 19867 bp, 29 predicted proteins | sample MGYA00242738_ERZ504533 | MGnify/ENA primary metagenome ERZ504533 (study PRJEB26092, sample SAMD00036276) | human gut metagenome | host: Homo sapiens | study: EMG produced TPA metagenomics assembly of... | reverse complement strand
CTGAAGCTGTCAAGATCACTTTCTCAACGGTTATTTATTTCCAGGCACTGAAGATAGCCGAATGTTCCGAATCCACGGGAAGTACAGATGTATGGTACTGATTTGCCAGTGCATTAATCAACTCTCCGGCCACAACCAGCGTTTCTTTATTAGCCAAAGCAATAGCTTTACCTGCCTTTATCGCATTTTATAGTAGGACGCAATCCGGCATACCCTACCATAGAAGCCAGTACAATGTCAATAGGTTGTGATTCCACAATTTGAGAAAGCGCATCCGCTCCTGCATATACTTTGACAGGCAGATCACTCAGCGCCTCTTTTCAATTGAAGGTATTTTTCCTCATTGGCTATCACTACCGCCTCGGGCATGAACTTACGGGCTTGTTCTACCAATAAATCGACCCTGTTATTGGCTGTCAACGCATAGACCTCATATAAATCTGGATGTTCCTCTATTACCTGTAAAGCTTGTGTACCGATAGAGCCGGTAGAACCTAATATCGCTATTTGTTTTTTCATAATGTTGTTAAAATACAATGTATTTTGAGGGATCAATCGCACGTCCCTTATGCCATAATTCGAAATGCAGATGCGGTCCGGTAGTTTTTTCACCGGTATTTCCTACCAATGCAATAGCTTCACCACCTTTCACCGGATCTCCTTCTTTCTTTAATAACGAACCACAATGTTTATACACCGACACAAAATCCTGTCCATGCTGTATCTGAATAACATAACCGGTTTCTGCCGTATAAGTAGACAAAATCACTGTCCCATCCAATGTTGCCAACACACTTTCATTTGGATTAGCGGCAATGTCCACACCGTAATGCCTGTTCTCCAAGTCAAAATTAGATGACATCATGCCCCGTGTAGGACGATAGAATATCAATCCGGAAGCGGCATTATTATCATCAACAGCCGTCAGATTATATCGTTCCGATTCTTCATATTGCTTGCGAAACTCTTCTTCCTGCCTAGTACGTTCCATCAAAGAATCAGAACGAAGAATGGTCAGAGAGTCGATAGATTGGACTGTATCAGCTTTTACTTTCCCGCTAAATATATCCTGAATGTTCATGATATACATATTCTGCCTCGTCACCACTTGTTGTAATGAATCGGCCCGCAAGGCATTGGTCACCACCTGCGCACGTACCTCACTGTTCATATATCCCGGCAAATAGTTACGTAAAGGAGTAAAAACAATGATAGTTGCCGAAATCAGGAAAATTACCGTTACGGCAGACAGCAATACAGACACACCATTGAGTTTGGAAACGTGCAGTCCCACAATCTCCTCCAACGTATTTTCATTGGTAATGGTCAGTTTATACTTAAACTTGAAATTATGCCAAAATGCTTTCCTTCCTTTTTTCTTCATTGTGCGCACCTTCTATATTTATATCAAGCCATCAGTACTTCGACCGTCAGCAAACGCTTTTTCTTATCCAATTTGATGATAAATTCCTCGTGGGCAGGCAGCAAAAGTTCCTCGCCATCCTTCTCAATGGCAAAAAGGACATTCATCGTACTGTCATCCACCGCCACAATCTCGCCCAACTCACCATGATTCACATCTTCCACCTTAAAGCCAATAAAATAGTTCCAGGTAGGTATATCATCCGAATCTTCCTCCTCACCGACATATTTCTTCGGGAAATAGACCTCTACATTCGTAAACATACGGGCCTTTTTCCGAGGTATCCACCCCTTCCAGTTTGACTAAAGCAGTGGTATCTGAACGAAAAACGATACTCTTCAATAAAGAAAGGCACGAATATACCGTCTAACAAACAGACCAGATACTCACATTCCACACGGTCAAAAATATCATCCGTAAAAGTGAATGAGATTTCTCCTTTTACTCCATGCGGTTTGTTGAATATACCAATCTTGAAAACTTCATCTTTCTTAATCATGATTGATTTCTCTAAATTCTAGTAATACGTGCGCCAAGCGCATTCAAACGCTGGTCTATATTCTGATATCCCCGGTCTATCTGCTCTATATTGTGTATGCGGCTTATACCGTCGGCACTCATTGCCGCTATCAGCAAAGCGATACCGGCACGGATATCGGGTGAAATCATATTTCCGGCGCGAAGCTGGAAATTACGGTCATGCCCTATCACAACGGCACGATGAGGGTCACATAATATAATCTGTGCTCCCATATCTATGAGCTTGTCCACAAAGAACAGGCGGCTTTCAAACATCTTCTGATGAATCAGTACACTGCCTTTCGCCTGTGTAGCCACCACCAGTACCACACTGAGCAAGTCGGGAGTCAGCCCCGGCCAGGGAGCATCTGCTATGGTCATAATAGAGCCATCAATAAACGATTCGATCTGATAATGTTCCTGCTCGGGGATAAACAGATCATCTCCCCGCTGTTCCACTCTGATACCTAAACGACGGAAACTTTCTGGAATAATGCCCAAATTTTCATGCGATACATTCTTAATGGTAAGCTCACTTCCTGTCATAGCTGCCATTCCGATAAACTACCTACTTCAATCATATCAGCAACACCCGATGCGTACAGCCATGCAGACTTTCCACTCCTTCAATAGTCAGCAAATTAGATGCAATACCGGAAATCTTCGCCCCCATGCGGTTCAACATACGACAAAGTTGTTGCAGATAAGGTTCACAAGCTGCGTTGTAAATGGTCGTTTTGCCCTTCGCCAGGACAGAAGCCATCACAATATTAGCCGTACCGGTAACCGAAGCTTCATCCAGCAACATATAAGTACCTTCCAAATGCTCTGCGCAAATACTGAAAACACTTCGTTCCTCATCATAATTAAAACAGGCTCCCAGTTTCTGAATACCGATAAAGTGAGTGTCCAAACGCCGGCGACCAATCTTGTCACCGCCCGGTTTGAAATCAAAGCCCTTCCAAAACGGGCAACCAACGGACCAACCAACATGACTGATCCACGCAGACTGGAACATTTCTTTAAGAATTCATCACTCTCCAAGTAGTTCAAATCCACAGTGTCAGCCTTAAATGTATATGAATCAATCCCTGTTTTGATACCTTGACACCCATATCACGTAACAACTGAATCAGGTTGTTCACATCCAGAATGTCCGGAATATTAGTTACGGTCACTTCTTCCGAGGTCAGCAGAGTGGCACAAAGAATCTGTAACACTTCATTTTTAGCACCTTGCGGGTGTATTTCGCCGTGCAATTTATGTCCTCCTTCAATTACAAACGAAGCCATGGTATCATTTTTTAGGAATTAATATTTCTTTCTTTGGTTGTTGTTTTGTTGCGGTCTGCGCTGATTGTTGTTCTGTTGCGGCCTGCGTGGAACATAAACACGTTGTTGTTCATTCAAATGCAGGTCTTCAGGGGTCAGATTAATCATTCCCTTAGAGTAATCGCGAAGATCATCCAAGATTTTCTGATCCTCCACCCCGTCTTTGTTCCAGTTCAGGAAACATTTCTTCATGTGGTTTGCAATCAGGCTGATCAGCTGCTTCTTCTCCTCACCTTCCGGATAGTCCACTGCCTTTTTAATCATGTTCTCCAAAATACGTCCATAATGACGGTAACGGATTCCATTATGCGGATAAGGCAACATATCGGGTTTCACCTCCAGGCTTTCTTTCTTCACAATTTCATACGGATAATCGATATCCAGCTTGAAATCGGCCATAATAGCCAAATGATCCCATAATTTATGTTTGAAATCGGGCACATCCCGCAAATGCGGAAACATACCGCCCATAATGTTGATAATCGTGTTCGCACAACGTTGGCGCTCAGCTCTGTCCTCGATGGTCAAGGCGTGGTCTACCATGTTCTGCACACTTCTGCCATATTCAGGAAGGGGTAAAGTTCGTTGTTGAGTATTATACTCCATATATATTTAAAATTTATGATTTATGCACTGATTTGTTCATCGGCTGTTACAAAAGCTTTTTGGGTTTGGAAGCTACAAACTCTTTCAAATAGAAAGGCTCAAAATAAGCCACATCCTTAAAGTTCTGCCTTACCATTTCCTTTTCTGCCAATGGGAACATCCATTTACCTAACGGACGGATGTCATCAATAAAATGAGCATTGGGATGAGTAATCTGCCCACGGCATTTGGCTGCACCGTTACCAAAAAAATAGACCGGATGTTCATTCAGGAACTCCAAATAGGAATGCTCATCAACAATATCGGCGGCTATTTCCCTTTTCACGCCCAATGCGCGATCATAAACAGCTGCATAGACTTCCATGCGACGTGCGTCTATCATAGGACAGAGCAAGGCATCCTCAGGCAAATCATGATGTAACAACACCGGCACACACAACACCTCCAATGTCGGCAGACCGATAAGTGGCAAATTACGTCCATAGCAAATACCCTTCGCCATAGAAACACCAATACGCAGCCCTGTGTACGAGCCGGGCCCGCAACTCACAGCCACTGCATCCAACGGCATACCATGACTGTCGACAAAAGATAAAGCCTCATCTACAAATACGCCCAGCTGCACGGCGTGTGAAGGTCCTTTCAAATCCTCTTTGGAGAACACCGCCAATCCATCCTCACTGACGGCAACAGAGCAGGCCTCTGTTGAAGTTTCAATATGCAAAATACACGACATAATGCTCTACTTATATAATATAATCTGCAAATATACACTTTTATTTATACTTCATTTCCATAAAAAGATTACTTTTGCAAAAAAACATATTAGTTATGATACAGTCAATGACCGGATACGGTAAAGCAACCGCTATATTCGGAGAAAAAAAATTAACGTAGAGATCAAGTCTTTAAATAGTAAAGCAATGGACTTGTCTACACGGATCGCTCCTTTATACCGTGAAAAAGAAATGGAAATCCGCAATATGATTTCCAAATCATTGGAACGCGGTAAAGTTGATTTCAGCCTGTGGATAGAGAAAGACGTTTCGGATACAGCCACTCCCATTAACGCCGCCCCTTGTAGAAAAACTACTACAATCAGATAAAATCTATTTCCGAAATGACCCATATACCAATGCCCGAAGATTGGTTTGCAACCCTTCTACGAATGCCTGACGTACTGACCAAAGCCGATGTACAAGAACTTTCGGAAGACGAATGGGAGGTAGTCCGCCGGGTAGTGGAAGAGGCCATCAACCATTTGGTAGATTTCCGCAAACAGGAAGGAACCGCCTTGGAAAAGAAATTCAACGAAAAGATTGACAACATCGAGCGTTTGTTAAAGTCCATCGAACCCTACGAAACAGAGCGTGTAGCCAAGATACGTGAACGCATTACAGATGCTTTGGAAAAGACCATCAGTGTGGATTATGATAAAAACCGCCTGGAGCAAGAATTGATTTATTACATTGAAAAATTAGATATTAACGAAGAAAAACAACGACTGAGCAATCACTTGAGATATTTCCGTGAAACCATGGCAGGCGGTCATGGACAAGGAAAAAAACTTGGTTTCATAGCACAGGAAATGGGACGCGAAATCAATACGACTGGCAGCAAATCCAATCATGCCGAAATGCAAAACATCGTAGTGCAGATGAAGGACGAACTGGAACAAATCAAAGAACAGGTGTTAAATGTAATGTAACCGGTTCACATACCGGACACCATTCTCATAAGCAAAGAATCAAGATATGGCAACAGGAAAACTTATCATTTTTCAGCCCCCTCGGGTTCAGGCAAATCAACCATTATCAACTATCTGTTGACACAAAACCTGAACCTGTCTTTCTCTATTTCTGCCACCAGCCGCCCTCCTCGCGGAAAAGAACGGCATGGTGTGGAATATTTCTTCCTATCTCCTGAGGAATTCAGACAACGCATTGCCAATAATGAGTTTCTGGAATACGAAGAAGTATACGAAAACCGTTTCTACGGAACCTTGAAAGCACAAGTGGAAAAACAATTGGAAGCCGGACAAAATGTGATTTTTGACGTAGATGTGGTAGGCGGATGTAATATCAAAAAATATTATGGCAGCCGCGCATTGTCTGTTTTCATTCAACCACCCAGTGTAGAAGAACTCCGTAAACGCCTGCAAGGCCGTGGTACTGATGCCCCCGAAGTGATTGAAAGCCGAATCGCAAAAGCAGAATTCGAATTGGGGTTCGCCGATAAATTCGATACCGTGATAGTAAATGACGATTTGGAGAAGGCAAAGGCGGAAGCACTGAAAGTTATTAGAAACTTTATTGAACAATAAGACGATGATCAAAGATCCGAAAAAACTGGCCCAAAGAATGTCGATACTTTGTATCCTCATTGGTTTTATAGCTTTGGCTGTAGGCATCATTGCAATGGCAATGGAGCAATACATTATTGCCATAGCAATGGGTATTGTCACTGTAGGACAAGTATGGAATTACAATAAATGGAAAAGAGTAAGATAAAGACTGGTATTTTCGGCGGCTCATTCAATCCTATTCACATTGGTCATCTGGCACTTGCTAATTATTTATGTGAATATAATGGATTGGATGAAATATGGTTTCTCGTCTCTCCTCACAATCCATTAAAGCAACAAACGGATTTATGGGATGATAATCTGCGATTGGAACTGGTAAAACTGGCCATTGCGGATTATCCCAAATTCCGGGCTTCCGACTTCGAATTCCACCTGCCTCGTCCTTCCTATACTATACACACATTGGATGCTTTACACAAAGCCTATCCCAACCGGGAATTCACCCTTATCATTGGGGCGGACAACTGGCTTCTATTCCCCCGTTGGTACAAAGCAGAGGAGATTTTAAAGAATCATCATGTAATGATCTATCCCCGTCCGAATTTCACTATTGATCCAACAACCCTTCCTCCTTCCGTGCAATTAGCCGATACTCCGTTATTGGAAGTCAGTTCTACTTTTATCAGACAGGCACTGGCGGAAGGACGAGATATACGATATTTCCTGCATCCGGCAGTATATGAACGACTGAAAAATAAAAATCCCCGGGAGGATACAATCCAAATTCCCCGGGAAAACAACATCAATTATTTAATCTAAAATTCAAAGGACGCACTCCATTAACGCTTTGCCAGCAGTACTTCATTATTTATTAATCCGTCCAACTCCCAGCCTGTCGCATCTTTTTTATATGAGTGCCACGCCAAAAAACTTCCCAGCTTCATCTAACGTATATACATATTTCTGCGTAGGGATAAACGCTTTTTTATTCTTGTTCCACAAAGAATAATCAATATGCGCTTCTGTGTCTGTGTACGTAACTTCCATACAATAATAATTTATCCAAGTCGTGCCATTCCATTTCATACTTTTCTTCTCTATAATTTGTCCCTTATCGTTGTATCTGAACTCAAAACGATACTCCGGAGTAAGGAAAGTACCCTCTTGTTCATAAACGACCTTAGCCGACACCCGACCATTTTCCACCTCTTCATTTGTAATCTTCACAGGCTCGACTGCATTCAGCGTTAATACACTTGTCATTGCAAAAAGAACTGCCATCATGCTTTAGTGATCATTGTAGTTTTCATAATGTCTTATTTTTAATGTTTATAATTCGTGTTTATTTGTGTCTCTATTTATAAGACGCAAATGACTCTCAAAAACGTTGCAACATGATCCGTTTTTTTTCTTGAGTCGCTTCACTTTATAAAGTGCAAATACATGCCATGGAATTAATCCACTAAGTATCAACAAGTAAACATAAAAAAAGGGTGTCCGATTATGGACACCCTGTACATTATTAACGGACAAACAGTCTATTCTTTCTGCTTTTCAACACGATGCAAGACTACCAGAACAACTTCGCTGGGAGTAAATAAACGGACGTCAACGCGCGAAGTACCCAATCCATTGGTTATAATAATCGGAGTACCTTTGCTATTCTCTTTCCAACCAGTCAGAAAACGGTTTCCATAAATAGAGTGCTTTACCGGAGAATATTTTTTAAACAAGCTCACCTGCCCACCATGAGTATGCCCCGCTAACACCAAATTGGCATTCGACACATCGGTATCTTCTGCATAATCGGGAGTATGCGTGAGCAATATAATAAAATCATCCGCCGGAAAATGCTGGGATGGAGAGTCACCATTCTTTTTTAAATCAAACGGATTGCGTACACCGCTCACTATAATATACTGACCATCTTTCATCAGCTTATAGCTTTTATGTTCCATCAACCGCACATGATTCTTTTGCATGGCCTCCACCACTTCGGAATAACAATAGCCATAATCATGATTTCCCATCACAGCAAATGTTCCGTAAGGCGTATAAACTCTGCTCAAGGCGGTGAACAAAGTATCCAGATTTCCACCTTTCTTGCCACGATAATCTCCACCCAACAGCAAGACATCGGCATGCATTGACTTTAATGCCCGCACCGCGCTGTTCAATTCACTCCTCTTAAAGCGACTCTCATAATGAAAATCCGAAGCAAACCCTATCCGAAAACCGTCAAAAGCGGGTGGAATATCATAACTATAAAATCATATTGCTTCACACGCCCTACCCCCGGAAACTCGGACAAAGTAGCTGTAGGCGCAAGAAGACAAAAGAATAACCGCTAAAAGCAAAAAAAGAAACTGTTTCTTCATAATCCTTTCTATTTGGAGACAAAGATACAGAATTAATTGTTTTATCTTTGCACAACCTTAATTATAAATAGAAATGGAAATTGTTCAAGTTAACTCAATAAAAGCATGGCTTCTAGCCGCCCGCCCTAAAACATTGGCAGGAGCCGCCACTCCGGTTTTACTGGGATGTGCCTTGGCCTATGCAGACAGCTGCTTCCAAATGACACCAGCATTGCTTTGCTTTGCCTTCGCTTTTCTGATGCAGATAGACGCCAACTTCATTAATGATTACTTTGATTACCTGAAAGGCAGTGACCGTGAAGACCGTTTGGGTCCTGAACGTGCCTGCGCGCAAGGATGGATCACACTGAACGCCATGAGAAAGGGAATCGCCCTGACCACAGCAACAGCTTGTTTAGCAGGGTTATGCCTATTAGCTTATGGAGGGATTGAAATGATTCCAGTAGGAATTTTATGTGTTTTATTCGCTTTTCTTTATACAGCAGGACCTTATCCGCTAGCTTATCACGGATGGGGAGACATACTTGTCATTGTCTTTTTCGGATTTGTACCGGTAGGCTGCACTTACTATGTGATGTGCCGTGACTGGACTTGGAATGTGACACTCGCCTCTCTAGCTTGCGGACTGATTATAGATACCTTGTTGATGGTGAATAATTACCGTGACCGCGATCAAGATGCAAAAAGCGGAAAGAAAACAATCGTAGTACGCTGGGGGAGCCAATGCAGGGCAACAATTATACCTATTTTTTGGGATTGGCTGCCGCATGGCTTTGTTTATTGTTTATTCCGACCGGACACATTTGGGCTGCATTATTACCCCAACTTTATCTGTTACCTCACTTCATGGCATGGCAAAGAATGGTAAAAATCAAAAAGGGAAAAGAATTAAACAGCATATTGGGAGAAACCTCCCGTAATATGCTACTATTCGGAGTATTACTAGCATTCGGCCTTATTCTATAATCTTCTGGCAAAATCTTGCCAGAAGATATCTCCCGAATAAAGCACAACAAATCATTCCGCTTTCTCTATTAATACAGTGGCGTAAGCAGAAATACCTTCCTCCCTGCCCGTGAATCCCAGCTTCTCTGTAGTGGTAGCCTTTACGGAAACATCATCCACATCAATCCTCATCAAATGAGCAAGTACCAACTGCATTTCCGGAATCCGCGCTTTCAATTTAGGACGTTCAGCACAAATCGTTGCGTCCACATTACCTACTTTATATCCTTTTGCAGCAATCAGGTCCACCGTTTCAGCCAATAAAATCTTGCTATCAATATTCTTGAATTCACCCGCAGTATCAGGAAAATGATAACCTATATCACGCATATTGGCAGCTCCCAGCAAAGCGTCACAAATGGCATGAATCAACACATCGGCATCCGAGTGTCCCAATAGCCCCAATTCATGTTCAAATTTTTATTCCTCCAAGCCATAGTTCACGACCGGTTACCAGTTGGTGCACATCGAATCCAAATCCTACTCTTATTTTCATCTTACATAAAAATCTAATAATTTCTCACCTTCCAAATACCCCTGCAAATGCTGTCCTATGCCGACTGGCCCTACTCCCACAGGAGTCCCCGTATAGAGCAAATCTCCAATCTTTAATGTAAAAAACCGACTAACGTATGCAATTATCTCATCCACCTTAAACAACATATCCGCAGTGTTGCCTCTCTGCACTGTTTTTCCATCTATATCCAAATGAAAGTTTAAATTCTGTATATCCTTAAATCTGTCTACCGGCACAAAATCACCTATGGCAGCCGAGCTATCAAACCCTTTACACAGCTCCCAAGGCTTGCCTTCCTCCCGGAACCGCCGCTGAAGGTCACGTGCCGTAAAATCTATTCCTACCGTCACCGCATCATAATACCGACTGGCAAAACGCGGAGCAATATTCTTTCCCAAACGATTAATACGTACTACCAATTCTGTCTCATAATCCACCTGCTGAGAAAAATCAGGAATAAAAAAACGGCTTGCTGTCTTTCAGCAGAGCCGAATCCGGTTTCATAAAAATAACCGGTTCTTCCGGTAATTTTTCATCAGCATGTAACTCGTGGCAATGTGCAACGTAGTTCATTCCTACGGCTATAATCTTCATATTATTATTCTTGAATTACATTTAATCTGTTAAACATTACAGCCAGATGAGCATAAAAGTGATGTATCTGCACCACAATATTTTCCGGTACACGAATACGGAACGGTGTAAAGTTCCAAACAGCCTTAATGCCACCCGCTATCATTTTATCTGTTATCTCCTGTGCTATATTAATAGGCACAGTCAATACCCCGATATTCACATCACAGGATTTCATTTTTATCTCAAATTCATCCGAATGATAAATAGGAATTCCATTTATTTCCTTCCCGACCAATCCGGGATTAATATCAAACGCACCTACTATCTCTAATCCAAAATGATGCAGCCCCGAGTCGCGCAATAAAGCACCTCCCAAACTACCGACACCAAACAAAAAAGCTTTATGCATTTTGGTAAATCCCAAGAAACGCTCCAGCACCTCTATCAACGCATCAATCTCATACCCCACACGTGTACGGCCGGATATATTTACATAAGAAAGATCTTTCGCTATTTGGGAAGCATCTACATTGATTTGCTTGGATATTTGGGTAGAAGACACGTACGTTTCTCCCTGTTCTTTCATCAGTTTCACATTCGAAAGATACCACGGAAGTCTGCGCAAAGTCGGCTCAGGCACTTTATCCGAGAATTTATGCATACGTATATCCATCTTTTTCTTTAGGTATTATCATTAGGTAATTTGCAAAAAGTACACTTTTATTTGTTACATTGACGGATAGAGTATAAAAAAAAGTCTTATCTTTGAGTATTCATTTAAGCAAAATTCACATGAAAAATAACGATTGGAAAGAACGTCTGAATGTGGTTTATTCCACAAATCCTGATTTCAAGTATGAAAGTGTTGAAGAGGAAGCGGTTGAGACATTAGATAAAAAAACAACAGAAACTCCGTGTCAATATAGAAAAAAAAGGACGGGGTGGCAAAACCGTGACATTAATCAACGGGTTCATCGGAACATAAAAATGACCTGAAAGAGTTGGGTAAATTATTGAAAAGCAAATGTGGAGTAGGCGGTTCAGTAAAAGACGGGGAGATCCTTATCCAAGGAGAGTTCAAGCAACGGGTCATCGAGTTATTGAAAGCTGAAGGATATACCCAGACCAAATAACCGGAAAAAGAAAGGGACTGTTGTCACACAGTCCCCCATTCTATAATTGCGGAAATCTTAATTCAGCACGTAAAGTGAAACGTTTGAAAGCAACGATCTGCAATTCAGGATCAGCTTCCTTCAACACTTCTCTTACAGTCTTCTTACCATCCATGATATCCTCCTGGTTCAGCAAGCAAACTTCCTTCAAGAACTTGCCCAGACGACCTTTAGCAATGTTTTCAATCATCTGTTGCGGCAAGTTGGCAGCTTTTTCAGCAGAAACAGTAGCAATGATTTCCTTAGCTTTGGCAATATCTTCGTCAGTAATCCAGCCCTTAGCCTTGTTACTTTCCATGTGCTCTTCGCTGTCTACATGTGCAGGGTTGATACCAGCCTTCTTCAAAGCAACTTCAACAGCCTTGTCTACTTGTTCTTTCTTAGTTTTATCAATAGCTACCTGTATTTCAGCTTCTTTTACAGATTCAGGAACACCGGCTTCATCAATTGCAATAGGATTCATAGCGGCAATCTGCATAGCAACTCCGTGAGCGGCAGCTTCAGCTTCCTTATTCATGGCAACAATAGTACAAAGCTGGTTATTTCCCTGGTGGTTATAAATAGAAGTATAAGCACCTTCAACCACATTGTAGCCATCCAATTCCATTTTTTCACCAGTGATACCGCTACGGTCTGTTACTGCATCCTGTACAGTACCGTTACCCATAGGCAAAGCCTTTACTTCTTCCAAAGTCTTGCATCTGTTGGCAACAGCAGCATCCAGAATAGCTTGAGTCAACGCTACGAAATCAGCATTTTTAGCAACGAAGTCGGTTTCGCATTTCAAAGCGATGATAGCAGCAAATTCGCCATCCTTTTTTGCCAGCACACAACCTTCAGATGCTTCACGGTCAGAACGTTTTTGCAGCAACAGCCTGTCCTTTTTTACGGATAATTTCCATTGCTTTATCGATATCGCCGTTTGCTTCAGTCAAGGCGTTCTTGCAATCCATCATACCAGCTCCACTAATCTTACGAAGCTTGGTTATTTCAGCCATAGTTACAGCCATAATATTCCTTTATTTTTTAATTGTTAGTAATATCTTTAAAACAGAATTGAGAATTGAAAATTGAGAATTGAGAATCAACAGCATAATCTGCCCCTTCCCCAATTTTCAATTCTCAACTCTCAATTTATACTATTAAGCTTCTTCGTCTTCTTTCAAGAAAGCGGCAGCCTTAGCAGCATTGATAGCTTCTTCTTCGGCTTTATCCATACGAGCCTTGGTATTTTTCTTCTTACCAGCACCCTTAGGAGCATTTTCACCGGCAGCTTCCATATCTACTTTTTCAGCTTTTCTTTCTTCCAAGCCTTCAGCGATAGCGCCACAACAAGCATCCAAGATCACTTCTACAGACTTAGTAGCGTCATCGTTTGCAGGAATCACGAAGTCTACGTTGAAGGATCTGAATTTGTATCAACGATAGCAAATACAGGGATACCCAGACGGTTAGCTTCACGAACTGCAATGTTTTCTTTCAACACATCGATAACGAACAGTGCTGACGGCAAACGAGTCAAATCAGCGATAGAGCCTAAGTTCTTCTCCAATTTAGCACGCTGACGAGAGATTTGCAGAACTTCTCTCTTAGAAAGGTTTGAATAAGTACCATCGTTGGTCAACTTATCGATAGTAGCCATTTTCTTCACAGCCTTACGGATAGTCGGGAAGTTAGTCAACATACCACCCGGCCAACGCTCGATTACATAAGGCATATTTACAGAAGCAGCTTTCTCAGCTACTACTTGTTTAGCTTGTTTCTTAGTAGCAACAAACAGGACTTTCTTACCTGATTTTGCGATTTGTTTCAGTGCATCAGCAGCTTCATCTACTTTAGCAACTGTTTTATGGAGGTCAATGATATGGATACCATTGCGTTCCATGAAAATATAAGGAGCCATTGAGGGATTCCACTTTCTCTTAAGGTGTCCGAAGTGGCAACCGGCTTCCAATAATGTATCGAAATTAGTTCTAGACATTTTGTTATTCTTTAAATCGTTTACTTTCTTTTTTGTTTATCTCAACCAACCATCGGGTAGTCCGCTACCAAGTAGAGTCCCGCTGGTTTAGATACTAAACGCTTCTTAACCAGTTCCAAGTAAAACCGGATATTAACGTTTACTGAACTGGAATCTACGACGTGCTTTGGGCTGACCCGGTTTCTTACGTTCTACAGAACGAGAATCACGTGTCATGAAGCCTTCTGAACGAAGAGCTGTTTTATCTTCAGGGTTGATTTTAACCAGCGCACGGGCGATAGCCAGACGCAAAGCCTGTGACTGACCTGTAAAACCACCACCGTAAAGATTTACTTTGATATCATATTTTTCAGCAGCCTCCAGCTTGTTCAAAGGCTGTTTTACTACATACTGAAGAATAGTTGATGGAAAGTACTGTGCAAGGTCTCTCTTGTTAATAGTAATCTTTCCTGTACCTTCGCTTACGAACACGCGTGCTACGGCGCGTTTACGTCTGCCTAATGCATTTACTACTTCCATTCTTTATTATTTAAGTGAGTTTATATCAATTGATTTCGGAGTCTGAGCTTCATGTTTATGTTCACTACCAGCGTAAACATACAAATTGCCCAGCAACTGTGCTCCCAGACGATTTTTAGGAAGCATACCCTTTACTACTCTCTTCAACAGTTTTTCTTCACCGTTAGGTTTCTTCATCAACTGGGCAGGAGTCATTTCTCTCTGACCACCGGGATAACCTGTATAGCGCAAGTAAACCTTGTCGTTCCACTTGTTTCCGGTAAATTTCACTTTGTCTGCATTAATGATAATAACATTATCACCGCAGTCAGCATGAGGGGTAAAGTCTGGTTTGTACTTTCCTCTCAACAGTTTCGCAACTTTCGAACCGAGACGGCCTACGACCTGATCGGTTGCGTCGACAACAACCCATTCTTTATGAGCTGTTTCTTTGTTTGCAGAAATGGTCTTGTAACTTAAAGTATCCACTCTTAAATTCTTTTTTAAATGTTAACTACTAAAAAACAATTCTTCCCAGCGTTTCTAACCGTTCCCGGACAAAGAACTATTAACACGCTAAGAATTAATTCTTTATAAACTTTTGATAATAATCGGCTTGCAAAGGTACGGCTTTTCTTTGAACTGACAAACAAATTAAGATATTTTTCCTCCTCTTTTGCTATACAAAAGGCTGATACAACCACATCTAGGCTTGAATAACGGAGTAAAATAGGGAAGAAATTTTGATTCTTCCCTATACATATACAGTTATTCATATATTTCAACGATTCCAGCCACTCTCCATCTCAGAGCAAGTACAAACAGCCACAGATGCCGCATTGTTTCCACCGGACTGACGAAGCTTTAAAAGTTCAGTTGCTGAGATCCGAACTACTTTTCCATCGGGACGACCATAACACAGTGTCCCTTCGCGCCGTGCAGTTTCCTCTATCAACCGCTGTTCCGCTAATTCTAAACCATAACGCAACTTCGCACTTAATTCCTTATATTCTTCTTCAGTTGACATAACTTCTGATTTTAGTAAAAAAGTTCTTGATTATAGATATGGACCTCATCTCCCAAACGGAAGGCGTCCGCCACAATAACACGCGGTGTGCAGCTATTGTCCGCAAGCATCCAATAATCCACGCAAGGCATATAAATACGGAAAAAAGTTTTCCAACCCCGAACGATAACGACGACGGATAATGGGAGCAGGTACATCATGCCCTCCGTTGGCAACACGCTGTTTCACTCGCTCTATAGCCAGTTCAGGCGAATTCAGCCAAAAATAAATAAGGCTGACACTATATCCTTGATTTTGTGCCTGCTGGATAAGATTGATATAAGAACGGGTAGACAATGTAGTTTCAACAGAAAAACTGACTCCGGCTGACAACAGTTCTCCGATGCGTTTCAGCATCAGTCGTCCCGCTTCGATTGCTACACTTGAGGGGTTAAAAGGAGAAAGTCCCTTGGCGATTTCATCGGCATTGACAAATTCACGGCACTCTAAAATTTCGGGTAATACCGTATACGAAGCAGTCGTTTTACCAGCTCCGTTACACCCCGCTATTATATAAAGTTTAGACATTAATCTCCTTTTCTATTTCTGTTATTGGCGACAAAGTTAACGATTATTTCCAATCTTTGTTCTTGAAAAGGCATAAAAAGTGATGAAGAATAGCACATTTTTTTGAAATTCTGTGCAAATTAAGAAGAGATTACAGGAGTTTTACCTTATATTTAAGCAACCTGCAAACAGGTAGCAGTTACTCATTACATCATTTTATTGAAGAAAATTAGTACATAAGCATCTTTCATTTAAGTATCCAAACAAGTAATCATATAAATAGGACACATATCCCACCATAATAGCAAGTACACTTGTTTCGTCAGACAAATATCATGTATAAAAATAAATAGGGCCACACTTTCAAAAAAATGAAAAGCGTAGCCCCGAAAAAATGACTATTCTTTGTTTATAAAACAAAAGATTCAAACTTATCTGACAAATCCTTTGGATAAACAGGAGGCATTTTCACTCGTTTCCAAGTTTCATAATACCAGGAATTGATTTCATTTCCATCCTTATCCGTTTTCACAAAAACTTCAGCACCATGACATCTCCCCCCTTCATCTCAAATTCCAAAATATTATCCACACCTACCAATTGTGGAAGATGCAAGTTTTTCTCCACATGCTCTGTATAAGCATTAGGAGCAGTCTGCCGATAGGTACCGGAACCAATAATAATAGCTCCATGATTAGGAATCATGGTCATATTGGTAAACTTGCCGTCATCAGACAAAATTTTAAAAGAATTACTTGGTTTCAACTCACCCGGCACCTGAGGAGTACCTGATACATAAAAGCACATCTGCCAAATCCCTTTCAAGTTGACAGGGGCTGCATCTGATTTTTCCTGTCCCACTACACGCGAAGTACCGATTAGCAAGAATGCTATCATCAGTAGGAATAATTTTTTTCCGTTTCATAGCTGTATATATTTAGTTAACAAATTGCGTTATGTGGATACAACAAAATTAGAAAAATTTTTCAAACTTTCTGCTTTTCAAATAACTTTTTTACAGTTAAACACAAAAAAAATCCTGCTCTATGTTATAGGGCAGGATTTTTTGAATTATTATTCCTACAATTAGAATTCAGCATTGCGCGGAGTACGTGGGAAAGGTATCACATCACGAATATTGGTCATACCGGTAACAAACAGCAACAACCGTTCAAAACCAAGTCCAAAACCAGAATGAGGACATGAACCAAACTTGCGGGTATCCAGATACCACCACATATCCTTCATCGGAATTCCCAGTTCCTGAATGCGGGTCATCAATTTGTCATAATCAGCCTCACGTTCAGACCCACCTATTATTTCGCCAATCTTCGGGAATAATACATCCATTGCACGCACCGTCTTTCCATCCTCATTCTGCTTCATATAGAATGCTTTGATTTCTTTCGGATAGTCTGTCAGGATTACAGGACGTTTAAAGTGCTCTTCCACCAAATAACGTTCATGTTCAGAGGCTAAGTCTACTCCCCAATATACCGGGAATTCAAATTTATGACCTTTTACTACAGCTTCCTCCAGTATCTTGATACCTTCCGTATAAGGCAGACGGACAAATTCTTCCTTCAGCACGCCCTGCAAACGTTCTATCAATCCTTTATCGAACATATCGTTCAAGAACTTCACATCATCATAGCAGTTGTCAAGCGCCCACTGTACACAATATTTAATAAAGTCTTCGGCCAAATCCATATTATCAGTAATATCATTGAACGCAACCTCAGGTTCAATCATCCAAAACTCGGCCAAGTGACGCGGCGTATTGGAGTTCTCCGCACGGAATGTAGGTCCAAATGTATAAATAGCCCCCAAAGCAGTAGCAGCCAATTCACCTTCCAACTGTCCGGAAACCGTCAAAACTGGCTTGTTCCAAAGAAATCATCATCATAAATAATCGCTCCGTTTTCATCTTTCTTCAAATCATAAAGATTCTTGGTAGTAACCTGGAACATCTGTCCCGCACCTTCACAATCGGATGCTGTGATAATAGGTGTATGAAAATAGAAGAAACCACGTTCATGGAAGAACTTATGGATAGCGATAGCCATGTTGTGGCGGATGCGGAATACAGCTCCAAATGTATTGGTACGGGGACGCAAATGAGCGATCTCACGAAGAAACTCCATCGTATGACCTTTCTTCTGTAACGGATAAGTATTATCACAAGTACCTAATACTTCGATTCCACGCGCTTGAACTTCGGCAGCCTGACCAGAGCCAATGGATTCGGTCAACTCACCGTTCACACTGATACATGCACCGGTGGTGATCTGCTTCAACATTTCTTCGTCAAAGTTTGCCAAATCAACAACAATCTGCACATTATTTATTGTAGAACCGTCATTCAGGGCGATAAAATTTACCTGTTTGCTACCGCGGCGGGTACGAACCCAACCTTTTACATTGACCATCGCACCAAAATCACGGCGCTTCAGCAAGTCAACAATCTTTGTTCTACTAATTTTTTCCATTGTTTTGTCTCTTTATTGTTTATTATTCAAATGAGCCCATGCGGAGCATGTTCACTTCTTGTTCCGTCAGGTAACGCCAGTCACCGCGACGCAAACCTTTTTTAGTCAGGCCAGCAAAATAAACGCGGTCCAGCTTGATTACCTTATATCCCAAGGATTCAAAAATACGACGCACAATACGGTTCTTTCCGGAATGGATTTCAATACCGACTTGTGATTTGTCTGTTTCCGATGCATAGCTGATGGCATCTGCATGGATCTCTCCATCATCCAATGTCACACCTGCTGCAATCTGGTCAAGATCTGCCTTGGTTACATTCTTATCACAATATACATGATAAATCTTCTTCTTCAAATACTTAGGATGAGTCAGCTTGGAAGCCAAATCACCATCGTTAGTTAACAGTAATACACCGGTAGTATTACGATCCAACGCCCAACTGGATAAATACGCTCCTTACAAGCACCTTTCACAAAATCCATTACAGTCTTACGTTCCTGAGGATCATCAGAAGTAGTCACACAATCCTTCGGTTTATTCAACAAAATATAAGTTTTACGTTCAATACTTACCGGTTCGTCATGGAACTTCACTTCGTCAGTACGCTTGATCTTAGTACCTAATTCGGTTACCACTTCACCATTTACACTGACTACACCTGCTGTAATAAACTCATCAGCCTCACGACGGGAACATATACCTGCATTAGCCAAGAACTTGTTCAGACGAATCGGCTCATTTGGATCGGTCAATATATCTTTATATTCAATCTGTTTCTTCAGACTATACTTTGCATTCGGGTTATAATCAGCCGTACGGGGACGATAGGGACGATTGTATCCACCACCTTGATTATAACCACCGGTACGAGGACGATAAGGACGGTCGCCGCCTTGATTATAACCGCCGGTACGAGGACGATAAGGATGGTCACCGCCTTGATTATAACCGCCGGTACGAGGACGCGGAGTGTAAGAACGCTGTTCACCCCCTTCACCGCTGTTAAAACGGGGACGCGGAGTATAAGGACGCTGCTCACCCCCTTCGCGATTATAGTTTGTGCGGGGACGATATTGACGCTCACCACCTTCCTCACCATTATTGAAACGAGGGCGCGGAGTATATGGACGCTGCTCACCACCTTCACGATTATAATTTGTACGAGGACGGTATGAACGTTGTTCTCCTCCATCCTCACTGTTAGGATTAAAGCGGGGACGTTGCGGACGGTCACCATTATTATTATAGCGATTATAGGAAGGACGGTCACCGTTGTTATAAGAAGAACGGTAAGGACGGTCGCCACCTTCGCGATTATAGCTGTTCGTACGAGGACGGTAAGGACGCTGTTCGCCGTCGTTGTTGTATCTGTTGTAATTACTGTCTCTGTTATAAGACTTATAACCACCATCACGGCTTACATTCTGGTTTCTTCATTTGCAGCACCTCTTGTCTGCTTTCATTTTCTGTACTCATGGTTTCTTTATTTTTTA
>ENA-OQAR01000118-OQAR01000118.1-human-gut-metagenome-genome-assembly--contig:-NODE-118-length-19953-cov-2.308383_pt1 | contig 19953 bp, 27 predicted proteins | sample MGYA00242738_ERZ504533 | MGnify/ENA primary metagenome ERZ504533 (study PRJEB26092, sample SAMD00036276) | human gut metagenome | host: Homo sapiens | study: EMG produced TPA metagenomics assembly of... | reverse complement strand
GTGCTTACAGGCTTTGATAATTTTGAGTATGCAAGAGAGAGCCTGCGGCTTCAGGTGCAGGATTTCTTCCTGAAACCGATTGATGAAGATGATCTTTTCAATGCGATAGAAAAGCAGATAAAAGAACTGAAAGAGCAGGAAAACAAAGAGCAGAATCAGGCCAGAGTGTGGCGCTCTCAAGGCTCTGTAGTGCAGATGAGACTGGAGCAGTGCATGAGAAATTTGGTGCATACAAAAGCAGATAAAGAGATGCAGTTGTATATTCTCCAGAAAGATTTTCAGTTTGATATTAAGCAGAAAATGAGCCTGATTCTTCTGGAACAGGGAATGTATACAGAACAGCAGAATGACGGAAAATTCCGTGCAATGACTGTTAAAAATGTCTGCATGAGCATGGTGGATTCCCAAAACAGAGGAATCACATTTGTAGATGATGACGGTACGATTGCGATTGTATGTTTTGAAAAGGATGATGACGACAGCGTTCTGGAACAGATTGAAGAATTGTCGGATGTGCTGAAGGATGAATTTGAATATAAACCAAAGATTACGGTTGGAAGTGCTGTGCAAGGATTTGAAAATCTGGCAATTTCCTACAATGATGCCAGATATCTTCTGGAACATGAAAAAAAGAATATTCAGGACATTATACAGACGATGGGGGCTCAGAACAAGAAGAAAATCTTCTGGGAAATATATGCAGAACTGCGAAATATCATGATTTCCAATATAGGAACTCCAGATTATGTACTAAAGGCATTTAATACCTTTACTAAGGCAACAGAATCCTATAATCTTTCCCCTTCTGCTGTGCGCAGATGTTGTTTCGAGATTGCCTCCGCTCTGATTTTTTCCTACATGGAAGTATCGTGTGAGGTGGAAGAAGGAAAGTTAGATGCACTCTCCAAGAGTCTGTCATCAGCAGGAAAAGAAGAGGCCTGTGAGATTACGAGAATGTTTATTGAGCAGCTCATTGAAAATGATGAAGAGGATGTACATTATACCATTTCCAATGCCAGACACTATATAGATGAGCATCTTGCAGAGGATATTTCGGTTTCCAGCATTGCGGAAAGTCTCTATATCACACCGAATTATTTCTCCAGATTATTTAAGCGGATTACAGGTGAAGGATGTAATGAATACATTGTCAGAAAGAGGATTGAGAAGGCGAAGAGCCTTCTGGAAACTACCAGCATCAAGACTGGAAAGATTGCTATGATGGTAGGATACAGAGATACGAATTATTTCTCATTGGCATTTAAGAAACATACAGGAAAATCTCCGACGAAATACAGAGAAGAAATGCAGAATACATAATGCAGGAGTAGCGGGCTGCGCTGAGGCTTTGTTAATACCTGCTGAATAATTATCAAATTATATAAACAGGAGGATCTGAAATGAAAGATCACAGAAAAGAAAGAGCAGAAGCAAGAAAAAAAGCAGAAAACTGGTATCACAGATGACGCTTCTGGAGAAGGCTTCCCAGTTAAAATACGATGCTGCTCCCGTGAAAAGACTGGGTGTTCCGGCATACAATTACTGGAATGAAGCACTGCATGGAGTGGCCAGAGCAGGTGTGGCAACCATGTTCCCACAGGCAATTGCGATGGCTGCAGTATTTGATGATGAAGAGATGAAAAAAGTTGGCGATATCATTGCAACTGAGGGAAGAGCAAAATACAATGCATATTCTGCAAAAGAAGACAGAGATATTTACAAGGGTCTTACTTTCTGGTCCCCCAATGTAAACATTTTCAGAGATCCGAGATGGGGCAGAGGGCATGAAACCTATGGTGAGGATCCATATCTGACGTCCAGACTTGGGGTGAAATTTGTAGAAGGAATCCAGGGTGACGGACCTGTAATGAAAGCGGCAGCATGTGCAAAGCATTATGCAGTGCACAGCGGTCCGGAATCGCTCAGACATGAATTTGATGCACAGGCAAGCATGAAGGATATGTGGGAAACATATCTTCCGGCTTTTGAAGCGCTTGTAACAGAAGCGGATGTTGAGGCTGTAATGGGTGCTTATAACAGGACAAACGGAGAACCCTGCTGTGCACATAAATATCTTATGGAAGATGTCCTGAGAGGAAAATGGAAATTCGAAGGTCATTATACTTCTGACTGCTGGGCAATCCGTGACTTTCATGAACATCACATGGTAACTTCCACACCAAGACAGTCCGCTGCTATGGCATTAAATGCAGGCTGTGACCTGAACTGTGGAAATACCTATCTTCATATGATGGGAGCTTATCAGGATGGACTGGTAACAGAAGAGAAAATTACAGAATCTGCAGTAAGACTGCTGACAACCAGATATCTGCTGGGCCTGTTTGACGGAAGTGAATATGATAAGATACCGTATAGTGTGGTAGAGTGCAAAGAGCACATTGATGAAGCTCTTAAGATGGCAAGAAAGAGCTGCGTACTTCTGAAGAATGATGGAGTTCTTCCGATTGATAAAACAAAAGTAAATACTATTGGTGTCATCGGCCCGAATGCAAATAGCCGTGCAGCTCTTATTGGAAATTATCATGGAACATCTTCAGAATATATTACTGTTCTTGAAGGAATCCGTGAAGAAGCAGGTGACGATGTAAGGATCCTTTACTCTCAGGGATGTGATTTATATAAAAGACAAAGTTGAAAATCTGGCATGGGATCAGGACAGAATTTCTGAGGCAGTAATTACAGCGGAAAACAGCGATGTAGTCATACTCTGCGTAGGTCTTGATGAGACTCTGGAGGGAGAAGAAGGAGATACCGGAAACAGTGATGCATCCGGGGACAAAGTTGATCTTCATCTTCCGAAAGTACAGGAAGAACTGATCGAGAAAGTAACAGCAGTAGGAAAACCTACCATCGTAGTTCTGATGGCAGGAAGTGCGATTGACCTGAATTATGCGCAGGATAACTGTAATGGAATCCTTCTTGCATGGTATCCGGGAGCAAGAGGCGGACGTGCAATAGCGGATCTTCTCTTCGGAAAAGAATCTCCATCAGGAAAACTTCCGATAACCTTCTATAAAGACCTGGAAGGAATGCCGGAATTCACAGATTACTCTATGAAAAACAGAACTTACCGTTATATGGAAAAAGAGGCACTTTATCCATTTGGATACGGACTTACATACAGTGATACCTGCGTAACAGAAGCAGAGGTTGTCAGTGAAGTATCAGCAGAGTCCGATATCATGTTAAAAGCAACTGTTAAGAACAATGGAACAGTAGATACAGATGAAGTTGTTCAGGTGTATATCAAAGACCTTGATTCTCCGCTTGCAGTTCGTAACTACAGTCTCTGCGGATTTAAGAGAGTATCTCTGAAAGCGGGAGAAGAGAAAACTGTAGAATTTACAATTTCTAATAAAGCAATGAATATAGTTGATGAAGATGGAAATCGTTACATCGCAGGAAAACATTTCCGTTTATTTGCAGGAGTATCCCAGCCGGATACAAGAAGTGCAGAACTGACAGGACATAAGCCTGCTGAGGTAGAAATTGCACTTTAACCGAAACGGAGTAAGTATTCTGTTTCAATTGCGAAAAGTAACATAAAATAAAAACCATATTATATATGGACAGGAGGAACACAGACATGAAAACAAAATTAAAAAATATTACTTCTTGGAATGACAGCCATGTTTACTGCCGGTGCAGCAGGCACAGCAGTTATATCCTGTCCTGTATGGGCAGATGAAGCAGAACAAAACTCTGAGACTGCAGAAGAGCCAAAAGCAGAAGATGCAGCTGTGGAAGAAGAAATTGCTGATCAGACAGATGATAAAACAGAAAACACAGATTTAAAAACTGTAGAACATCCAAGAATGTCTGCCTATTCCATTCGCAGATTTTCCATTGTAAAGGACGGCGAAGAAGTATTTCAGATCAAACAGGAACCGGCAGATTATAAGATGGATTTCGACTACTGGGAAATTACCAATCCGTATGATGAGACTGCAACAGTAAACACAGAGAATATGTATGAAATGTTTGGAGTGCTGGCTGCTTTTGATCTCAGCAACGGCGTCGATGCAGCAAATACAGATACCGGACTGGATAATACAAAGACATATTTTACAGTAGATTTTGTAAATACAGTTAACGATGACACAGCAAAAGAAACGCAGGATGCAGATGCAACAGCAACGATCCTTATCGGAAATACAGATGAGAATGGTGATTATTATGCATGCGTAAAAGGATACGAAGAGGCTGTTTATCTGCTTTCAAAAGAGTCGGTGAACAGTCTTCTGGAGCTGAAACCGTTTAATCTGATTCTGAAAATTCCGGCATTGGTAAATATTGATACACTTGACAGTGTGGATATGAGCATTGGAAAGAAAACCTATACGATGAAGCTGGACGGCAGCGATTATAAATTCGGAAAGAAAACTGTAAAGAAAGAGAAATTTACTGAATTGTATCAGGCGCTTCAAAGTATAATGCTTGATTCGGAAGTCGAAGAAACAAAAGATGCAGCAGATAAGGAAGAAGTGCTGACTGTAACATTCCACAGAAACACAGAAGAAGCTCCGGAAGTAACTCTGAAATATTTTGCATGTGATGATAATTATGATAGTCTGGAAATCAACGGAACCGAGAGATTTCTTGTGAAAGCGGAAGATGTGGATGCACTGGTAAAACAGATAAAAAAAAGCGTTTTTGATGGAATCGAAATCTGTTATTTGCTACAGAGCTCAGCAGAGAAACATAATATGTGGTATCCTAATTTATATCATAAAATATTTTGGTACGCGGACAAATGTCTTTTGGTGATTGACATGATGGATAGAATTGGTTATAATCGGAATAATTACTGAGCGTATAACAAAGGAGGAGCACGAAGATGTATTCAATCGACGACGTAGCAAAGACAGACAAGGATATCGCAGATCTGATCGAGGCGGAGCTTGCACGCCAGAATTCCCATATTGAGCTGATTGCTTCAGAGAACTGGGTAAGTAAAGCAGTTATGGCAGCAATGGGAAGCCCTCTTACCAATAAATATGCGGAAGGATATCCGGGGGAAGAGATTTTTACGGCGGATGTTCCTGCGTGGATGAGGTGGAAGCTCTTGCAATCGAACGTGCGAAAGAATTATTCGGATGTGAATATGCAAATGTACAGCCGCACTCCGGAGCACAGGCAAACATGGCAGTCTTTTTTGCAATGCTGCAGCCGGGAGATACTGTAATGGGTATGAATCTGGATCATGGTGGACATCTGACACATGGAAGTCCTGCAAATATGTCCGGAACCTACTTCAAGCCAGTATATTATGGAGTAAATGATGACGGCGTGATTGATTATGAAGAAGTCAGAAGAATTGCAATTGAGAATAAACCAAAGCTGATCGTAGCAGGTGCAAGTGCCTATGCCAGAGTTATTGATTTTAAGAAATTCCGTGAGATCGCAGATGAAGTTGGGGCTTATCTGATGGTAGATATGGCTCATATCGCCGGTCTGGTAGCAGGAGGACAGCATCCAAGCCCGATTCCTTATGCAGACGTTGTGACTACAACCACACACAAAACTCTGCGTGGACCAAGAGGCGGCCTGATCTTAAGCAGCGCAGAGAATGCAAAGAAATTTAACTTAATAAAGCAGTATTTCCGGGAATCCAGGGTGGTCCTCTGATGCACGTGATCGCTGCCAAGGCAGTATGTTTCAAAGAAGCGCTTCAGCCGGAATTAAGGATTATGCAAAGATGATCGTTGAGAATGCGCAGGCACTTTGCAAAGGCTTCAGAAGAGAGGAATTGATATTGTTTCCGGTGGCACAGACAATCATCTGATGCTTGTAGATCTCAGAAGTCTGGGCGTTACAGGCAAGCAGATGGAGAATCTTCTTGATGAAGTAAACATTACCTGCAATAAGAATGCAATTCCAAATGATCCCCAGTCTCCATTTGTTACAAGCGGTGTACGTCTCGGAACAGCAGCAGTTACTTCACGAGGCATGAAACCGGAAGATATGGACAAGATTGCAGAAGCAATTGCTATGACCTTAAAAGAAGAAGGCAGCCAGGAAAAGGCAAAGGCAATCGTCAAAGAACTTACAGACAAATATCCTCTGGTTGGATAAATAAATCATACAAAATAATGTATAAAAGCGAAATGCATGGTTCATGAGTGAACAGCACTTCGCTTTTATTTATTATGTCGCTGAATCGAGAAACTTATTTAACCAAATTATACCAAAATTATCCAAATAAAATCATGGATTTTTTTCAGAAAACGTAGTATAGTAACAATAGCTGATAATAAGTTACTGAGAACAGAGTGAACAGTAACGATGATATATCACAGTATATTGAAAACAATAACAGAGAGCAGGTGACAGAATTTGGAAAAAGTGATAATCATAGGTGCCGGACCTGCAGGAATTTCCGCTGCGCTTTATGCAGTTCGTGGAAATCTGGATCCCCTGGTGATCAATAATGGGATCGGTGCTTTGGAAAAAGCAGAGAAAATAGAAAATTATTACGGACTGGAACATCCGCTGTCCGGTCAGGAATTATATGATACAGGAATCGCTCAGGCGAAAGCACTGGGCGTACGAATATTGGATGCACAGGTTCTGGGAGTCGGCGGGTTTGATACTTTTGTGGTAAAAACTACAGAAGGTGAATTCGAGACTCAGAGTCTGATTCTTGCAACAGGAAGTAAGCGCGCTGCACCGAAGATCCCGGGTGTTAAAGAATTTGAGGGAAAAGGTGTCAGTTACTGTGCAATCTGCGATGCTTTCTTTTACAGAGGCAAGGATGTAGCAGTTCTTGGAAACGGTGATTTCGCCATGCATGAAGCAAAGGAATTGTCTAATACTGCTTCTACAGTAACCATTTATACAAACGGTGAAGAACCGGAATTTACACCTGAAGAAAATGTCAATGTAAACACAATGAAGATCCAGTCTGTAGAGGGCGATGATCTGGTATCCGGAATCCGTCTTGACCTGATGTACAGGCACAGGAAATAAATGGGGAAGCAGGTCAGCAGCATAATGATTTCTGTCCTGAAGACGGTGTATTTATTGCAATGGGAACTGCAGGCAGTACTGAGATTGCCCGCCAGATGGGAGCTGAACTTACGGAAAAAAGGCAACATTAAAGTTAACGAAAAATATGGAAACAACCATCCCGGGACTCTATGCGGCAGGTGACTGTACAGGCGGACTTCTTCAGGTGGCGAAAGCTGTATATGAGGGAGCACAGGCAGGTATTAATGCAGGGAAGTATGTAAGATCATTTAAATAAAAATCTAAATAAAAACTGAAAATTTAACAGGGTTATAGTGTTGATATTATAAAACCAGAGAACTTACATTGCAAATTTTTATAAAGAATAAGCAAAGGAGATATAAATCATGGCAAAAGAGATTACAACAGCAAATTTTGAAACAGAAGTATTAAAATCTGAGAAACCGGTTCTTATAGATTTCTGGGCAACATGGTGTGGTCCATGTATGCGTCAGGGTCCGGTTGTAGAAGAACTGGCAGAAGAGGGATACGCAGTAGGAAAAGTAGATGTAGATCAGAATATGGCACTTGCACAGCAGTTTCGTGTAGTCAGCATTCCGACACTGATCCTGTTTAAAGACGGTGCGGAAGTGAAACGCTTCGTAGGTCTTACTTCCAAAGAAGAGCTGAAGAGTGCACTGGAAGGCTAAAGATTTATGAAGATTTTATTAGTGGCATGCAATGCAAAATATATTCATTCTAATCTTGCTGTTTTATGATCTGCAGGCATATGCATCTGATTACGCAGATCATATTGTATTAAAGGAATATACCATCAACCAGCAGAAAGATGATATCATGCGTGATATTTATCTGGAGCATCCTGATGTGGTATGCGTGTCCTGTTATATCTGGAACCTTTCTTTTGTAAAAGAACTGATGGCAGATCTGATAAAGATTCTTCCGGGCGCCGACTTCTGGGCCGGCGGTCCGGAAGTTTCTTATGATGCGGAGAAATTCCTGACAGAAAACTCAGAATTTAAAGGTGTTATGGTCGGGGAAGGTGAAGAAACGTTTTAAAGAACTTGCCGGACATTATGTGAAAAAAATCCGCAGAATCTGAAAAATATGACAGGAATCTGTTACAGAGACGGAGATCAGATCATACATAATGGATGGCGCCGGATCATGGACTTAAGCAGTATTCCGTTCATTTACAAAGATCTGTCTGAGTTTAAGAACAGGATCATTTATTATGAAAGCAGCAGAGGATGTCCTTTCTCCTGCAGTTACTGTCTTTCTTCCATTGATAAGAAACTGCGTTTCAGAGATACAGAGACAGTAAAGAAAGAGCTGCAGTTTTTTATAGACAATAAGGTTCCGCAGGTAAAGTTTGTAGACCGTACCTTTAACTGTAAACATGACCATGCAATGGCAATCTGGAAGTATATTAATGAACACGATAACGGTGTGACAAACTTTCATTTCGAGATTTCGGCAGATTTGTTAAGAGAAGAGGAACTGCAGGAAATGTCCACCATGCGCCCAGGTCTGATTCAGCTGGAGATCGGAGTACAGTCAACAAATCCGGACACGATTAAGGCAATTCACAGAACTATGGATTTTGAAAAATTGAAAGGAATTGTTGACAGAATCCATAGCTTTGGAAATATCCATCAGCATCTGGATCTGATTGCAGGACTTCCCTATGAAGATTACGACAGCTTCCGGCATTCCTTTAATGATGTTTATGCACTGAAACCACAGCAGCTTCAGCTGGGCTTTTTGAAGGTGTTAAAGGGTTCCCATATGATGGAGATGTGCAGGGAATATGGTATTGTATACAAAACACAGGAGCCTTATGAGGTACTTTCCACGAAGTGGCTGGATTATGACCATGTTTTGAAGCTGAAAACTGTGGAAAATATGGTGGAAGTGTATTATAATAGTGGACAATTCCAGAATACACTTGAATATCTGAGTAATTTCCGGATGCTTTCTCAATTTACGAGAGACTGGGCAGCTTTTACATGGAAAAGGGCTATGGTGATGTTTCTCATACAAGAATGCGAAGATATGAGATCCTGCTGGAATTTCTTGAGGATGTGCCGGAGATTTCCATGGATCAGGTAAAAGACCAGATGGTATATGATCTCTATCTGAGAGAAAACCTGAAAAGCCGTCCCGGCTTTGCCAGAGATCAGAAGCCTTTTGAGAGACAGATATGGGACTTCAGAAAACGGGAAAAAGTGGCAAAGAATGCACATGTGGAAGTATTTGCAGATGGAACAGTGCTGCTGTTTAACTATGCAGACCGTGATCCGCTGACTAACAACGCTCATGTGACAGATGTGACGAAAGATGTGTTTGAGAACCTGAACAGAGATTAAAGAGGTGAAGAGAAATGGGAATGTTTAATCCAAAGAACCGTAAAGTGATCACAGCAATTATTGCAATCATTCTGGTACTGGCAATGGTAGTGCCGACAGTTCTGTCTCTGATCGTATAATAAATTTTCGGAGGAAAAGAATGAGACTGGGACAGGCGGCAATGGAGGCTCTGAGGGCAGAAATAACCGGATGCCTGAAACCGGGAGATGAACTGGTAGTGGCATGCCCGGTGGCTTGAAAGGAACCTCTGTAATAGCAAAAATAAAAAGGACAAACTGGCAGAGAGATTCTCTGCCGGTTTTATTCAGAATTGCGTTTCACTTTGGGATGCTTATGGAGCCGGCAGTATTGTCTGGAAAAATTGCGCAGGAGGCAGATGCCAGCGCATTATATGCTATGGGCGAGGGCGGGTTTTTTAAGTGCGCTCTGGAAGATGGCAGAAGCTTCAGAAGTAGGACTGGAAGCAGACTTCCGTAAGGTACCGATTCGTCAGGAGACCATAGAAGTGTGCGAGATTTTTTGACCTGAATCCATATAAGCTTCAGGCAGATGGAGCAGTATTGATTGGAATCCGTGGAGGTGAAGCGCTGGTACAGAGACTTCGCAATGAGGGATTTATGGCAGAGGTTATCGGTCAGACAAACAGCGGCAATGACCGGCTTCTCTACAGTGGCGGCAGTGCTCGATATCTGGAACGTCCGGCAGAGGATGAACTGCAGCAACTTCTCAAAGAGTAACTGCAGGAAACTTAAGAGACAATTTTCTAAGAAAAGACAGACGATTAATAACAAGAGGAATAAAAACAAAATGGCAAAATTAAATATTGTACTTCATGAGCCGGAGATTCCTGCAAACACAGGAAATATCGGCCGTACCTGTGTGGCAACAGGAACCAGACTCCATCTTATTGAGCCTCTGGGATTTTCCTTAAGTGAGAAAGCCTTAAAGAGAGCAGGAATGGATTACTGGAAAGATCTGGATGTAACTACATATCTGGACTTTGAGGACTTTCTGGAGAAGAATCCCGGGGCAAAAATTTACTATGCAACAACAAAAGCACCTCAGACTTATACTGATGTTCATTATGAAGAAGACTGCTACATTATGTTTGGAAAAGAGAGCGCAGGAATCCCGGAGGACATTCTGGTCAATAATCAGGAAACCTGTGTAAGAATCCCTATGATCGGAGATATCCGTTCTCTGAACCTGAGCAATTCCGTAGCAATTGTTCTGTACGAGGCACTGCGCCAGAATAATTTTGACCACATGAATCTGGAAGGACACCTGAGAAACTACGACTGGAAATAATCACAGTAAGCAGACTGGAGGAGTTATATGCCAAATACCACAAAAGCAGCTCTGGAAGAATCCCTGAAACGGCTTCTTCTGAAGAAACCTCTGGACAAGATCACGATAACAGATATTACCACAGACTGTGGAATAAGCCGCATGGCTTTCTATTATCATTTCAAGGATATTTATGATCTGGTTGAATGGTCCTGTGTGGAAGACGGGAAAAAAAGCCCTGCAGGGTAAAAAAGACTTCTGAGTCCTGGACAGAAGGACTGACCCAGATATTTGAGGCAGTACTGGAAAATAAACGTTTATTATGAATGTTTACAGAAATGTGGACAGGGAGCGGATAGAAAATTATCTTTTTAAATTAACCTATGATCTGATCGTGGGTGTGGTGGAAGAAAAAAGCAAGGGTCTGAATATCACAGAAGAGGATAAGAAATTTATTGCAGACTTCTATAAATATGGTTTGTGGGAATCATGCTTGAGTGGATCAGGGAAGGAATGAAAGAAAATATTGAAGATCTGGTAAGAATGATGGATCTGACGCTTCACGATACAGTGACTACATCCATTCATAACTTTCAGAAAAATAATATAGAAAATAATCATATAAAAATTCTTTACAAAAGCCGCAGGGTGATAAAAAACTTATCATTCGGCGGCTTTTGTAAATTGTAGAATCATATTTTAACTGTTAATATACAGCCATAGCAACAAACAGATAATTCAGACGGATGAAATGCTTATGATATGGGAAACATACAGATAAGAATGTAAAAGTCATGAAGATGTCTTGACGGGAAATGGGTAAAGCAGAGAGAACGAAAAGCATTTAAAATCACAGGGCTGAAAGAACTTCTAAAGAAGAATTCAAGAAAGGTGGATGTGTATTATGAGTAAAATAAAGGTTTAGGACTTATATCCGCATTGGCAGTTGGAGCAGGCGTGGCAGCAGTGGACAGCAGGAAAGAAAGTATAAAACAGCTGAGACAAAGAAAAAAGAAGATTATGACGCACTTCATAATACAAGTGAATATCGCAATACAGAACGTGGAAAATATGAGAAAAACAGTAAGGGAATTTATTATACAAACGGTAACTATGAAGCATTTGCACGTCCAAGAAAGCCGGAAGGCGTAGATGATAAACATGCTTATATCATAGGAAGCGGACTGGCTTCTCTTGCAGCAGCCTGTTTCCTTGTACGTGACGGACAGATGCCCGGAAAGAATATCCACATTCTGGAAGCAATGGATATTGCAGGCGGAGCATGTGACGGTATCTTTGATCCGAGCCGTGGATATGTGATGCGTGGCGGACGTGAGATGGAAAACCATTTTGAATGCTTATGGGATCTTTTCAGAAGTATTCCATCCATTGAGACACCTGGTGTATCTGTACTTGACGAATATTACTGGCTGAATAAGGAAGACCCGAACTATTCTCTCTGCCGTGCAACAAAGGAGAGAGGCAAGGATGCTCATACAGACGGTAAATTTAATCTGAGTCAGAAGGGCTGCATGGAGATTATGAAGTTGTTCATGACAAAGGATGAAGATCTTTATGACAAGACAATTGAAGATGTATTTGACGATGAAGTATTTGATTCCACATTCTGGTTATACTGGAGAACCATGTTCGCATTTGAGAACTGGCACAGTGCACTGGAAATGAAACTGTACTTCCAGAGATTTATCCATCACATTTCCGGACTTCCGGATTTCAGTGCCCTGAAATTCACAAAATATAATCAGTACGAATCTCTGATCCTGCCAATGCAGAAAATATCTGGAAGAAGCAGGCGTTGAATTCCAGTTCAATACAGAGGTTACAAAATGTACTCTTTGAGTTTGAAGGAAATAAGAAAAATCGCAAAAGCAATCGAGTGCAAGGTAAATGGTGTGGAAAAAAGGAATCGTTCTTACTGAGAACGACCTTGTATTTGTGACAAACGGAAGTTGTACAGAGGGAACCATCTACGGCGATCAAAACCATGCACCGAATGGAGACGCAGAAGTTCGTACAAGCGGATGCTGGAGCCTCTGGAAAAATATTGCAAAACAGGATCCGTCCTTTGGACATCCTGAGAAATTCTGTTCTGATATTGCTAAGACAAACTGGGAGTCAGCAACAGTGACTACTCTGGATGATAAGATCATTCCTTATATTACAGATATCTGCAAACGTGATCCGAGAACAGGCAAGGTTGTTACAGGCGGTATTGTAAGCTGTCAGGATTCCAGCTGGTTATTAAGCTGGACGATCAACAGACAGGGACAGTTCAAGGATCAGGACAAAGACAAGGTTTGTGTATGGGTATATGGTCTGTTTACAGATGTACCTGGTGATTATATCAAGAAGCCTATGAAGGAGTGTACAGGTAAGGAAATCACAGAAGAGTGGCTCTATCATCTTGGTGTTCCGGTTGACCAGATTGAAGACATGGCTGAGAACAGTGCAGTTTGTGTACCGACCATGATGCCTTATATTACAGCATTCTTTATGCCGAGAACAAAGGGTGACAGACCTGATGTTATTCCGGATGGCTGTGTAAACTTCGCATTCCTCGGACAGTTTGCCGATACACCAAGAGATACTGTATTTACTACTGAATATTCCGTAAGAACTGCTATGGAGGCTGTATATGGACTTCTTGGTGTTGACAGAGGTGTGCCGGAAGTATGGGGCAGTGTTTATGATATCAGAGAATTACTGGATAGCAGTGTGAAGCTGATGGATGGAAAATCTCCACTGGAGATCGAACTTCCGGGACCACTGGATATGCTGAAGAAACCGCTTTTGAAAGCTGTTAAGGGAACTGTGATCGAGAAAGTACTCAGAGATCATGATGTGATCAAAGATTATATGATGTAAATATAGAGATGTAAGTGATATGAAAAGGCTGCAGGAGATATCCGGCAGCCTTTTTGTAAAGCCGTTAAAAAGTTTGATGGAAAGTTGCTTTGGTAAAAGAAAAAACAGGTTGCAAATTAAAAAGACAGATGATAATATATAATGAAATATATAGAAAAAATGATTGGTACAATAAAAAAGTCTGAAAAAACAAGCAAATATGATAATATATTGGAAGCTTTACTGTAATAATGAATGTGTGGCGCAGGAGGGCTTTCAAGGGAGTGAAGGGAGGTTTTTTTATGGAACTTGAGATGTATCGCAGGTATTCGCAGATGGCAAGAGGTATTGAGAAGGCTGAGTTGGTGTTTAAAAATGGGCGTGTGTTCAGCTCTGGTACAGGAGAATTTATTGATGGTGATGTGGCTGTTGCAGATGGAATTGTGATCGGAGTCGGTACATACGAAGGAGAGATAGAGATTGATCTGGAAGGAAAAGTAATCTGTCCGGGATTTATCGACAGTCATCTGCATCTGGAATCTACTCTGGTGACGCCGGGTGAGCTGGTCCGGCAGGCTGCACAGTGTGGAACTACAACATTTATTGTAGATCCTCATGAGTCTGCAAATGTATCCGGTACGGATGGAATTGATTATATCCTGGATCAGACAGAAGATGCACCGGCGAAATGTATATGTGATGATGCCTTCCTGTGTTCCGGCGACTCATGTGGATGATAACGGGTGTATTCTTACAGCAGGAAAAAATGAAAAGGATATCTGGAACATCCGAGGATTCTGGGACTGGGGTGAAGTGATGGATGCGCCTTCTGTGATTAACGGAAGTGTTGCCATGCATGAAAAGCTTCAGCTGTTTCAGGACAGAGTGAAGGATGGCCATGCACCGTTTCTGGCACCTGGGGATCTGGCTGCATATGTACTTGGCGGAATTGACACAGATCATGAGTGTGTGGATTATGAGTATGCAATGGCTGAGGCAAGAAATGGAATGCAGGTATTGATACGTGAGGGAAGTGCAGCAAGAAATCTGGATGCTATTGTGAAGGGGATTGTGGAACACCATACAGATACGTCAGGTTTCTGCTTCTGTACTGATGATAAGCATATCGAAGAAAATTCGTAAAGAGGGGCATATCAATTATAATGTGAAGCGGGCTGTACAGCTTGGACTTCCGGTTGAGAAAGCACTGCAGATGGCAACGATCCAGCCTGCAAGATGCTATGGTTTATACAGACTTGGAATGATCGCACCCGGAAGACAGGCAGATTTTGTCATTCTGGATAATGTGGCAGATCTGAATGTTGTAGATGTATATCATTGTGGTAAGAAGATCATTAAAGATGAGAAAGCAGAATTGAAACCATGTCCTCCATATCTGAAAAATACAGTTCATGTATCAGGTTTCAGTGAGGAACGTCTGAAACTGAAACATCCGGGAACAAAGGCAAGAGTGATTCAGATGCTTGAGAAACAGATTGTGACAAGGGATGTTCTGGAAGAGGTTCCATGGATAGAATCGGATGGTGAGAAATATTTTGCTCCGGACGGGGAATATCAGAAGATTGCAGTGATTGAGCGTCATAAGAATACGGGCAAGATGGGAGTGGGCATTATAAAAGGCTATGGAATCCGCGGCGGAGCCATTGCTTCCAGTGTTTCTCATGATTCCCACAATATTATTGTAGTAGGAGATAATGATCGTGATATGGCTATTGCTGTAAAAGAAATGATGCGGACGCAAGGTGGTTATACTCTGGTATGCAATGGAGAGATTTATGGAACCTTACCACTTCCTGTCATGGGACTGATGAGCGATGCCGGCTACGAGAGTGTAAACGAAGCACTTGCAAAAATGATTCCGAGGCCCATGAGATGGGAGTGAAAGAAGGATTTGATCCGTTTATTACCCTGTCATTTATGGCACTTCCTGTGATTCCTGAAATCAGGATCACACCGAGAGGAATCTATCTCGTAAATGAAGACAGAATGCTGAGAACACCGTTTAGTTAAGGTGGGTGAAATGTCTTAAATGCATTATTTACGAGGATTGCCATAGAATAAAAAAATACCGTAATAAAAGTAAATGATATATACTTTTGTTACGGTATTTTTTATAGCAGTCCTCTCAGACACGCTCCAGGTAAGAGGGTTGTTACAGGTATATTTAAGACAATATTTTTCAAGTGAAAGAAATTTATTTCGTTTTCTCCAGAGTAAAGATAAATTCGGTTCCCACACCTTCTGTACTAATCACATCAATATTCTGGTTATGTGCATTGATGATCTCTTTGACTATAGAGAGTCCGAGTCCGGTGCCTTTACGGTCCTTTCCGCGGGAAGCATCAAATCTTGTAGAAACGATCCCAGATTTTGCCCAGACTTTCTTTGGGAATGCCGGTTCCGTGATCTTTTACAGAAACAAAGACCTTACCACTTTTTACAGTTGTTTCAATCTGAACAGAAGAATTATCATTGCTGAATTTAATGGCATTATCAAGAAGGTTGTAAAGGACCTGCTGAATCTGTTCCATATCAGCTCTGACATAAAGTTCATGTCCGGAGAGAAGCAGCTCCAGGCGGATCTGGTGGCTGGTGCAGATGCCTTCAAATGTAGCTGCTGTGTTTTTGATGGTATCATTGATATCAAAACGCTGGATGTGCATCATCCGTTTTTTCATATCCAGTTCATTCAGAGTCAGAAGACTGCGGGTGAGTTTTTCAAGACGTCAGATTCAAAAGCGATGATTTTCAGATACCGTTCCTGCATTTCATATGGGATGGTACCGTCCAGTATGGCATTGACATATCCCTTGATGGAGGTAAGAGGAGAACGGAAATCATGAGAGACATTTGCAATGAATTTACGCTGGTATTCTCCGTTTTTGTTCAGTTCATCGGACATATAATTCAGAGTTTTGGCAAGATATCCCATTTCATCATCAGAAGTAACGTCTATTTTATATGCAAGATTACCTCCTGCATATTCACTGGCACCTTTCATGATCCTGGCCAGGGGCTTACGTATGTAGTGGCTGTAAACCCAGAGCAGAAGACTGGTGGCTGCATAGCACAGGAGAAAGATTACCTGCATGATAAAAAGAATACTGCTTCGGCTCTGATAAAGGTTTGTCATCGAATAATGGATTGCCACGTAACCTTTGGTTTCCATATCAGAGGTGATCGGGGCAATAACACTCAAATGATCTGTTTTAAAGAAACCATAAAACTCTCCAATCTGATAATAGTTGCTTCCCCATTTGGAAGCATCGAATTCTTCCAGTGGGATTGGATCCCGGACGCAATATTTTTTCTGTGTACTTACAATGATTTCACCATTACTGTTGATGATCCACAATACAGCATCCTGAAAATCGGAAATTGCACATAAGTGTTCCTGAAGAGTATCTACTGTACTGGAAGAGATATTGCTTTTAACTGCTTCGTTAGATGCAATATTGTGCGCTTCTGTATAGAGTGCGGCACTTAAAGAGTGTTCCAGATGCTTTTCCACCATATAGAACCGCCGAGGGTTATGAGGAAAAATCCTAAAATCCCGATGAGAATATAAAATCTCAGGAATTTTGTGGAAAGATGATGCTGTTTCATGGATTTTTTACCTCAAATTTGTATCCGATTCCCCATACGGTGGCAATGGACCAGTGAGGATTGTCTTTGATCTTTTCACGAAGACGTTTGATATGACGTCTACAGTACGGGTATCACCGATGTATTCGTAACCCCAGATATGATCCAGAAGCTGCTCGCGGGTAAATACCTGGTTTGGTGATGCTGCAAGGAAATAGAGAAGTTCCAGTTCCTTTGGCGGCATATCAACCTGACGACCCATGTATGTGACTGCATAGTTTGTCAGATTAACGGTCAGATCCGGGTAAGTAACACATTTTTTCACTGGAAGAAGGCGATGGCTGTTTAACTTGGAAACGGCGCAGGACAGCACGTACACGGGCAACCAGTTCCTTGGAATCAAAGGGTTTGATCATATAGTCATCTGCACCCAGTTCAAGTCCGAGAACCTTGTCAAAGGTTTCGCCTTTTGCTGAAAGCATAATGATGGGAACATCAGAGGTATGTCGGATTTCACGACATACCTGATAACCGTCAATTCCCGGAAGCATCAGATCCAGAATGATCAGATCCGGGCGGAAGGAGGCAAATTCCCTTAACGCTTCTTCTCCGTCATTTACGATTTTTGTCTCGAAGCATTCTTTGGTAAGATACAGGGCAATAAGCTCTGCGATATTGTTATCATCATCAACAATAAGGATTTTCTGTTTGGAAACCATGGCGGTCCCTCCTATTTCTTAAATTCTACAATAGTAACACCTGCATCTCCTTCGCCGAATTCTCCAAGGCGGAAGGATTCCACATGCTTCTGGCGCTTCAGATAATTGTGTACACCTTTTCTCAGAGCACCGGTTCCTTTACCATGAACAATACGGACAGATTTCAGATGAGCGATATAAGCATCATCCAGATATTTGTCAAGCTCTGCAACTGCTTCATCTACCGTTTTGCCAAGCAGGTTGATTTCTGTGGATACATGGGCTGCTTTTGACATGCGGATTTTACCTGCACTGTACGCTGCATGGTTGGTGTGGTGATCTCTGCTTCATCGATCAGTTCCAGATCAGAGATGTGAACCTTGGAACGGATGATACCCATCTGAACGAAGAGGAAACCTTTGTTGTCCGGACGGCTGCTGACAGTCCCCTTAAGATTCATGCTGAGAACCTTAACTGCATCTCCGAGGGAGATATCTTTGGCTGTGAGTTCCTTCTTCGGTTTCTTTGCAGCAGTTTTCTGAGTCATGCCTTTCTCTGCTTTATTCATATGTTTGCGCAGATTCTGGCGTTCTTTTTCCACAGCAGAGAGATCCACATGGTCTTTCTGGAATTTGTGGAACATCTTCATAGTCTGGTCTGCATATTCCTTGGCTTCGCGGAGAACTGCATGAGCTTCCTCATTGGCCTGACGGATGATGCGGTCTCGCTGCTCGTTCAACTTCTCCTGCTTGGATTCCATTTCGGATTTCAGAGAGGCAATTTCCTGTTTATACTGTTCAATCTCGCGGCGTTCATTTTCAATAGTTATACGGCTGCTTTCCAGGGAACTGAGAACATCTTCGAAAGACTCATCCTGTTCACTGATCTGTTCTTTGGCCTTATCGATGATATAGTCCGGAAGTCCAAGCTTGGAAGAAATGGCGAATGCATTACTTTTCCCGGGAACACCGATCAGCAGGCGGTAGGTCGGGCGGAGCGTTTCCACGTCAAATTCGCAGCAGGCATTTTCTACACCTGAGGTGGAGAGTGCATATACCTTCAGCTCACTGTAATGGGTGGTTGCCATAGTGCGGATTCCCTGTTCATGAAGATGGGAAAGGATCGCAATGGCAAGGGCAGCACCCTCTGTCGGATCTGTACCTGCACCAAGCTCATCGAAAAGGACAAGAGAGTGACGGTTGGCCTTTTTCAGGAAAGAAACCACGTTGGTCATATGTGAGGAGAATGTACTTAATGACTGTTCAATACTCTGTTCATCACCGATATCAGCATAAACTTCTTCAAACAGTGCAAGCTCTGAGCGGTCCAGTGTGGGAATATGAAGACCGGACTGGCCCATGAGAGTGAGAAGTCCGACAGTCTTTAAAGATACAGTTTTACCACCGGTGTTCGGACCGGTGATAACAAGCAAGTCGAAATCATCGCCGAGACGGATATCAATGGGAACAGCTTTCTTCTTATCAATGAGAGGGTGGCGTGCCTGTTTCAGACGGATGCGTCCTTCATCATTGAAGATTGGTTCTGTTGCATTCATATCCATGGCAAGGGATGCTCTGGCAAAAATAACGTCAAGCTGTACCATGATATTAAGATCTGCGCGGATAGAGTCGGTCTGTTCTGCAGTTTGCTGGCTCAGAGTGGAAAGGATCACTTCAATCTCTTTTTGTTCTTCCAGTTCCAGCTCGCGGATGTCATTATTTAGTTTTACGATTGCCATAGGTTCGATAAATAAAGTAGAACCTGTGGAGGACTGATCGTGTACCATACCCGGAACCTGTCCTTTGTATTCTGCCTTGACCGGAATGCAGTAGCGTCCGTTTCTCATGGTAATAACGGAATCCTGCAGATAATTGCGGGCACTTCCGTTTACAAGAGAGGAGAGCTGTGTATGGATCCTGTCTCCGGTAATCTTCATGTTTCTTCGAATCTGGCGGAGGTTGCTGCTTGCATCATCACTGATCTCATCTTCTGAGAGGATGCATCTGCGGATCTCTGTTGTAAGAGGAGTCAGTGGTTCCAGTGCCTCGAACATCCCGTCCAGAGAGTCCGGGAGAGAATCACCGCGCTCACTTCTGGAATAAGCTTTGACACGATTGGTGTTCTCAAGAAGGCTGCAG
>ENA-OQAR01000117-OQAR01000117.1-human-gut-metagenome-genome-assembly--contig:-NODE-117-length-19990-cov-5.802698_pt1 | contig 19990 bp, 19 predicted proteins | sample MGYA00242738_ERZ504533 | MGnify/ENA primary metagenome ERZ504533 (study PRJEB26092, sample SAMD00036276) | human gut metagenome | host: Homo sapiens | study: EMG produced TPA metagenomics assembly of... | reverse complement strand
TTTCCACGCCGGAAGTTGTTCGCCTGGACGCTGGTGATCGTGCTGCTGTCGGCCACGCTCAGCACGCTGGCGGCCTGGGCGCTACGCCGCGCCAAGCGTGCCCTTTGCGGGGAGGTGGAAGGATGATCAAGGTAAAACACCTGAACAAAGCCTTTGGCAGTATTCCGGTTTTGCGGGATCTGAACCTGACGGTAAACGGTCCGCTGGTGCTGATGGGACCCTCCGGCTGCGGAAAAACCACCCTGCTACGTATCCTGATGGGGCTGGAAACACCGGATTCCGGCACCGTGCAGGGCGTGGGAAATATTGGTGCGGTCTTTCAGGAAAACCGCCTTTGCCCCCAGCTGACTGCGGTGGGCAATATCTGCCTGGTGGGCGGGGTGAACCCAGCGCAGGCACAAGCGGAATTGCAGACCCTCGGCTTTACGCAGGCGGAACTAGCCCTGCCAGTGGCACGGCTTTCCGGCGGGCAGCAACGGCGCACGGCGCTGCTGCGGGCGCTGCTGTGCCAGCCCGTGCATACCCTGCTGCTGGACGAACCCTTTACCGGCATGGACCCGGAGCTGGTCAGCCACGCCGCTGCCGCGGTGGTGCGGCTGGCCGCCAGGCGGGATACCGTGCTGGTGACCCACGACGAACACGCCGCCGATCTGCTGGGGTGGCCGGTGGTTCGGCTGGAAACAGTTGGAAAATAAAAGGCTTATTGAGCAATAAGGGGGGGGCGCTTCCTCGGCGGGGTCGGGGTGAACCCCGCCCTACCCGCCGCTTTTGATGGTGTGTGGTTAAAGCATACACATTCCTGCAAAATCCCCGTGATGTGGAGCTAACTCCAATTTGGTAATGGGCATAAATTCGGCACCCGCCCACTGCCTTGTACTATACTTCAAAGCAAAATATCCGGCACAGCCCCACAAAATAGCACTTTCCACAAATAAGCAATTTTTCCTAAAAAAATTCTGCAATTTAAAAATACAACACAAACGGCATGTTCCTCCTGCATCACAGCTGGTGTACAAGGGAACATGCGTTCGTTTAATGATGGATTATAAAAAGTTAGGGCAACACCGTAATAATAGGGCAAAAAAGACTTATTACAAAAGAACTTTGTTTATTCCTCAATCCCCGCTTCCGGCTCTTCGTCTTCCAACAGGCGCAGGCCGGCGGTGGAGGTGACGGGCAGGGAAAGGATGACCGACCGTGCCTTGCTGGCGGTGCCCGCCTGATCCATGATGGCGCGCATGATGCGGTTCTTATCCTCGCGCTTGATCACGATCAGCACCATCTCCTTTTCGGCAGCGAGAGAAACGCCCAAAAACTGCTCGGCACGTTCCATCCCGGTACCCTTGGCGTGGATGACGGTTCCGCCACCCGCGTTTTCGCTGCGGGCCGCATCCATAATCAGGCCGCTGTATCCCTGGTTGGCAATCACAATCAACAGCTCGTACTTGGTATCTTTCAAGGTGGTTTCCTCCCCAATCTGGAAATCCTGGTCTCGGTCAAAAATTGCAGCGCGCGCTTGCCGCCAATGCTGCTGACAGGGATGGTAAACGCAATGCCGGTGCCGGGCACATCAATGTTCATCGTGTGCTCCAGCTGCCGCTTTACCGCTTTCCAGCGGGAATCGGTAACGGTGGTAAAAATTACGGCTTTTTCGGTGCGCTCCAGCCCAAGATAGTTCAGCGTTTCGCTCACGGCGGTTCCGGCTCCAACAGTGGTCAGGCTTACATGTATGTTCTGTTGCTGGTACAGCGCCACAAAATCCGGCGCTTTTTTGCGGTCAGTATGGTAATCATCCAGGAAAGCTGGCTCATTCAAACATCCCTCCGTTACAGCTCAATAATAGCGTCTTCGGGCAGGCTGGCAAAGGCATCCACATAAGCCTGCTGCGTGCGGGAAGCATGGCGCTGCTTGAGCTGGTAAGTCATGCCAAGAATCTGGATAGTAATCAGCGGGGTCATGGCAACCATGGCCACCACGCCAAACGCATCCGTTACAATGTTGCCGCCCACAGCCAGGCAGGCACCCTGGGCCAGCGGCAGAAGAAACGTTGCCGTCATGGGGCCGGAAGCCACGCCACCGGAGTCAAACGCGATGGCGGTAAAAATTTTGGGAACGAAGAAAGAAAGCCCGATGCGATGCCGTAACCCGGTACCAGCATCCACAAGATGGAAATGCCGGTCAGCACCCGCAGCATGGCCAACCCAACGGAGAGGCTACGCCGATGGAAAGGCTGGTCCCCATTGCCTTGGCGGAAATGGAACCATCGGTCACTTCCTCCACCTGCTTGTTCAGCACATACACGGCGGGCTCGGCCTTGACGATGAAATAGCCAATCAGCATACCAAGGGGGATCAGTACCCAGCGGTAGGGCAGGGCAGCCAGAACCTGGCCCAGATAATTGCCGGCAGGCATAAAGCCCACATTAGCACCGGTCAAAAACAGAACCAGCCCGATATAAGTATAAAACAGGCCGACCAGAATTTTGCCCAGCGCTTTGCGGCTCATGTGCAGGACGGCAAACTGATAAACGCCAAAAAAGACCATGATGGGCAAAAGTGAAAGCGCGATCTCTTTAAAATAAGCGGGCAGCCCCACCATGAAGAGGTCCCACAGCTCCACCGAGTCCTGAATATCCGGCAGGAACGCGGCGGTGTAGCTGCTTTCGCCGGGGCTGTAGGCGATGCCCAAAAGCAGCACGGCCAGGATGGGACCGATGGAACACAGGGCAACCAGGCCAAAGGAGTCATCCGCGGCGTGGCGGTCACTGCGGATTGCGGAAATGCCCACGCCGAGCGCCATGATGAACGGTACCGTCATGGGCCCGGTGGTCACGCCGCCAGAGTCAAACGCCACAGCAAGGAAATCTTTGGGAACAAAGGCGGCCAGCACAAATACAATGGCGTACAGTGTTACCAGCAGCGGCGGCAGCGCCATACTGAACAGCATACGCAGCAGCGCGATAACAAGGAAAGCCCCCACACCGGCGGCAACCGAAAGGATCAACACCAGATTGGGCACCGACGGCACCTGGTTGGCCAGTACCTGTAAATCCGGCTCCGATATGGTAATGATGAAACCGAGAATAAAGCCGATCACAATCATTTTGGGCAAGCTGCGGCTTTTGGTCATGGCGGAACCAACCCGTTCGCCCATGGGGGTCATGCTCATCTCGGCGCCAAGGGTAAAGAACATCATGCCAAAAATAATCATGACCGCCCCAAGCAGAAAACACAGCAGCACACTGGGGGATAGGGGTGCGATGAAAAAACTGAGAACCAGCACGATAGCAACAATAGGCAAAACAGCCTGCAGTGCTTCCACCAGTTTTTTCTTTCAGCTTTTCCCCGTAATTGTAAGCGGGAACGTAGCACACGGATAGCCTCCAAATCTTAACTCAATCTTAATATGATAATAGTGTAACATATTATTGGGGCAATCAGGAAGAGATGTTGTCTGAATTTTTTGTGAATTTCACGCTGCAGGGCACACAGCAGTGGCCGGAGCCGCAATTTTTTGAATAGGATGTTGAAGCAGAAAATGAAAAAACGACTTAAGGCAACACCGCACAATTCCCGCCTTACGGCTTAAGCACCGCTCCGACGGCTGCGGCACGGCATCTGCGTTGCCAAAATGCTCGATAAGACATCCAGTATTATCTGCGCTTTTGGCCTAGCAGCTGCCGCACCTCGCTCGCCGTATCGGCACTTAGAATTATGCGGTATTGCCCTAATTTCTCATTACTAATTATCATGTATCTTCACTTAGGTCAGGATTTTATCGTAAATACGCGGGACGTCATCGGGGTGTTTGACCTGGATACCGCAACCGATGCGGGCCAGAAGGCAAAGATCACCGATGAATTCCTGCGGCATGCCCAGCAGGAAGGGGCTGTTGTGGATGTGAGCGGCAGTATGCCAAAAAGCTTTGTCCTGACAGATTTCCCCGATGATACGGTTTATATTACCCAGATATCCACCGCCGCCATCCGCAACCGCGCGGCAAAGTTTGATATGGGGCAGTAAAACTGCAGAAAAACGTTAGACGGACAAAAAAGCGTCTATAATTTTTACAGATACAAAAATGCACCCCAGATATACCAAAGGGCAGGTTTACCCTGATAACGTCAGAAATGCCGGTTTAAGTTTTGAAAAAAGCTGCCGAAATCCCCGCACCTCGTAAGAAATGGGAGGAAAGTTCATGTCAGAAGAAATCATCACCGAAACCAACCGCGAAACGGCGACCGACCATGAGTACGGCGGCGCGCAGATCCAGGTCCTGGAAGGGCTGGAAGCTGTGCGCAAGCGCCCCGGCATGTATATCGGTTCCACAGGCCCTTCCGGTCTGCATCATCTGGTTTATGAAATCGTGGATAACTCCATCGATGAAGCTCTGGCCGGGTACTGCACCCATATTGAAGTGACCATCAAGCCGGGCAATATCATTGAAGTCAGTGATAACGGCCGCGGTATCCCGGTGGATATCCAGCCCAAACTGGGCATCCCGGCTGTCACGGTCGTGTATACCGTGTTGCATGCCGGCGGCAAGTTTGGCGGCGAGGATTCCGGCTACAAAGTGGCTGGCGGTCTGCACGGCGTCGGCGCCAGCGTTGTAAACGCGCTGAGCGAATGGCTGGTTGTGCATGTGCGCCGTGACGGCGCCGAGTACGAGCAGAGTTTCAAGCGCGGAAAACCGGATGGAGACCTGAAAAAGATCGGTGTGGCGGCATCTACGGGTACCACCGTTACTTTTAAGCCAGACCCGGAAATGTTCACCGAAACCACCGAATACGATTATGAGATCCTGCTCAAGCGCCTGCGGGAAGAAAGCTTCCTGAACGCCGGTGTGCGCATTACCCTGACGGATGAGCGCCCCGAAAGCATTGAGAAAAACGACGGTGTACCGCTGCAGGAATCCATGTGCTATGAGGGCGGCGTGCGCAGCTTTGTGCAGTATCTGCATGAAAAGCGCGACCTGACCCCGCTGCACCCGCAGGTCATCTATATGAAAGGCGAAGCCAACGGCGCTGTGGCCGAAGTTGCTTTGCAGTACTGCGACAGCTACAACGAGCTAATCCTTTCTTTTGCCAACAACGTGCACACCCCGGAGGGCGGCACCCACGAGGAAGGCCTGAAAACCGCGCTGACCCGCGTGTTTAACGAATTTGGCCGTGCCAAGGGCTACCTGAAGGAAAAGGATGAAAACTGGCAGGGCAGCGATGTGCGCGAAGGCATGATCGCCGTTGTTTCCGTCAAGCTGCAGGAAGCGCAGTTTGAGGGCCAGACCAAAGCCAAGCTGGGCAACACCTACATCAAGACGCTGGTTTCCAACATTGTGTACAACAAGCTCAGCGAATTTTTGGAAGAAAACCCTGCTGTTGCCAAGGCTGTATTTGAAAAGGTGACCCAGGCAGCCCGCGCCCGTGCCGCAGCCAAAAAGGCCCGCGACCTGGTGCGCCGCAAGAGTGCGCTGGAAAGCAACCGTATGCCGGGCAAACTGGCAGACTGCCACGAGAATGACCCCGCCAAGACCGAAATCTTCATCGTCGAGGGTGACTCTGCTGGCGGCTCTGCCAAGCAGGGGCGTGATTCCAACATCCAGGCAATCCTGCCGCTGTGGGGCAAGATGCTGAACGTGGAAAAAGCCCGCGCCGACCGCATTTACGGCAACGACAAGCTGATGCCGGTTGTGACGGCACTGGGCACGGGAATTGGCGATGAATTTGACATCAACAAGGTGCGGTACCACAAAATCTTTATCATGGCTGATGCTGACGTTGACGGCTCCCACATCTGTACCCTGATGCTGACCTTCTTCTTCCGTTACATGCGGCCGCTGATTGAACACGGGTATGTGTATGTGGCACAGCCGCCGCTGTTCAAGCTGCAAAAGGGCAGCACCGTCAAGTATGCGTACAACGAAGACGAAATGAAGCAGCTTTCGGCTGAGATGCCGGGCGCCAAGGTGAACCGCTACAAAGGCCTTGGTGAGATGAACCCCGACCAGCTGTGGGAAACCACCATGAACCCTGATAACCGCGTGATCGTGCAGATCAAGATCGAAGATGCCGAGCGCGCCGACGAGGCGTTCAGCATCCTGATGGGCGAGCAGGTGGAACCCCGCAAGGAGTTCATTGAGCGCAACGCCAAGTATGCACGTCTGGACGTTTGATTCGCGGCTTTTTGGCGGCTTTTTTGAAAAAAAGCTGGCAAAAAACTTTAATCGTTTGGGTTAAAGAAAAGGCGGCAGGGGAGAGGGAGCAAAAGCCCGCAGGTTTTGGAGCGGTCAAGACCGTTCCCTACGGGGCAGGGCGAATGGCGGACCCTGTAGGAGCGCACATTGTGCGCCCGCTGCGTGTGGGCAATCTATTACCACACCGGATTACGGTGGAAATTTCCGCTGCCGCCAGACGCTGATGAATTTTGTTTTTGATATTTTGATGATAGAGTGAAGATTTTCGGTGAAGCTTTTGCAAAAGGGCTTTGAAACAATCCGAAAGGTGAGTTGAATGGAAGAAAATGTTATCATGGTGCCCGGTTCGGGCACGAAGGTCATTGTGCGCGATGTCAAGCAGGAGATCGAAACGGCATTTTTGGATTATTCCATGTCCGTTATCGTATCCCGTGCCTTGCCGGATGTGCGCGATGGCCTGAAGCCCGTACACCGCCGCATCCTGTACACGATGCACGAGCGCGGCAACGACCCCAGCCACCCGTACCGCAAGTCTGCGGATACGTTGGTGCTGTGCTGGGTGCTTACCACCCCCACGGCGACGCCAGTGTGTATGACGCGATGGTGCGTCTGGCACAGGATTTCAGCCTGCGTTATCCGCTGGTTGACGGCCAGGGCAACTTTGGTTCCGTGGACGGCGACCCCCCGGCTGCTTACCGTTATACCGAAGCCCGCATGTCCAAAATTGCATGCGAAATGCTGACGGATATTGATAAGGATACCATTGACTGGGACCCGAACTTTGACGAAACCAAGAAGGAACCCCACATGCTGCCCAGCCGGTTCCCCAACCTGCTGGTCAACGGCAGCCAGGGCATTGCGGTCGGCATGGCCACCAACATCCCGCCGCACAATCTGCGCGAAGTCGTCAGCGGCATGATTGCCCTGATTGATGACCCGGAAATTGATCTGGCGGGCCTGATGGAGCACATCAAGGGACCCGATTTCCCCACCGGCGGTGTGATTATGGGACGCAGCGGCATCCGTGCGGCATATGCCACAGGCCGCGGCAAGATCACCCTGCGTGGCCGTGCGAGATCGTGGAGAAGAAGAACGGCCGGTATGAGATTGTGATCACCGAGATCCCCTACATGGTCAACAAGACCCGCCTGCTGGAATCCATCGGCGACCTGGTCAAAGATAAGCGCATTGAGGGCATCAGCGACCTGAACGACCTGTCCTCCAGCCGCACCGGCATGAAGATCCTGGTCGAGATCAAGAAGGACGCCAACCCGCAGGTAGTGCTGAACCAGCTCTACCGCTACACCCAGCTGCAGGACACCGTGGGTGTAATCATGCTGGCGCTGGATGACGGCGTGCCCAAGATCATGAGCCTGAAGACCATGATGCAGCGCTATCTGGACTTCCAGTTCCAGGTCATCCGCCGCCGCACGGCGTATGAGCATGAAAAAGCCCAGGACCGCGAGCACATCCTGGAAGGTCTGCGCAAGGCTGTGGATATTGTGGATGAGATCATCGCCACCATCCGCGCCTGCAAGGGCGGCTTTGCAGAGGCAAAGGCGGCCATTATGGAGCGTTTCGGCTTCGACGACCCGCAGGCCGATGCTATCGTAAAACTGCAGCTGGGACGTCTCGCAGGCCTGGAAATTCTCAAGATCGACGAGGAGTTGGGCCAGCTGCGCGCCAGCATTGAAAATTACAAGGATATCCTGTCCACGACGCCCACACCATGGAGATCGTCAAGACCGACCTGACGGCTCTGGCCGACAAGTACGGTGACGACCGCCGCACCTCCATTGAGGCGGTTTCCGGCGAAGTGGACATTGAGGACCTGATCCCCGAAGAGACCTGCGTCTTTACCCTGACCCATGAAGGTTACATCAAGCGCACGGCGGTGGACACCTACAGTGCCCAGAACCGCGGCGGCCGCGGTGTGGCCGGCATGACCCAGAAAGACAATGACTTTACCGAGGAACTGTTTGTTGGCTCCACGCATGACTACATGCTGTTCATGACGGACAAGGGCCGTGTGTACCGCCTGAAAGGCTACCAGGTAGCCGAGGGCAGCCGCACCGCCAAGGGCAGCCATATTGCCAACCTGCTGCAGCTGCAGGAGGGCGAGAAAGTTACCATCATGATGCGCCAGCCCGCCAACATGGACGAGGATGCCAGCTACATCACGATGGTAACGCGGCAGGGCCTGATCAAGCGCACGCCGCTTTCCCAGTTCCGCAACATCCGCAAGGGCGGCCTGAACGCCATTGCGCTGAACGAGGACGATGCCCTTGTCTGGTGCCACCTGACAGGCGGCGAGGATGAGCTGATCGTGGCCACTCATGATGGTGCCGCCATCCATTTCAGCGAGGCTGGAGCGCGCGCTATGGGCCGCACAGGCCATGGTGTGCGCGTCATCAAGCTGCGTGATGGTGACTATGTTGTGGGCGTGGGCGTCTGCCGCCCCGGCGCAACCGTGCTGACCGTCACCGAGGACGGCAAAGGCCGCCGCAGCCTGATTGATGACTACGCATTACCAAGCGCGGTGGTCTGGGCATCCGCAACTACACCCGCGGCGGTGTGGCAGGCATCAAGATTGTGGATGACACCGATGACCTGATCCTCATCAGCCAGGACGGTATTCTGATCCGCATGCACGCCAATGACATCAACGTGCAGTCCCGCTATGGCAGCGGCGTGCGCGTGATGCGCCTGATTGGCGAGGACAAGGTAGCCGTGCTGGCCCGCGTGGACCGCGATGCCACCGCCGAAACAGCCAAGCCGGAGGATGATGGCGAGACTGACCCGACCCCTGAAGAGCTGGAAGCCATTGCCGCAGCCGAAGCCGCCGAAGAGGCTGCTGAGGACGCCGCACCGGACACTGAGGGCGAGGACGAAGAATAATTGGAGTGACGAGGTTCCTTCTTTGAAAAGAAGAAACCGAAGAAACTTTAATACAGGATAAGATAAACAAAAAGGGCACAGCGCCGGGTGAAGAACCGGGGGCTGTGCCTTTTTTATTGGGTTTATTTACAGGGAAAAAGCGAAGAGGAAGAGATAACAAAACCCCGCCCCGCGCAAACCGTATCGGATGCGCGGGCGGGGTTTTTATATTACTGGTTTAGCGGCAGCGCCGCGGACCGGACAAATTACTTGTACAGGTCAACCAGCTTGGTCAGGTGGGTGTAACGAGCTTCAGCAGCTTCCTGGTTCTTCTCGAACAGGGCCTTAGCGCGATCCGGGAATGCGCGGCTCAGGCGGCTGTAACGGGTCTCGTTAGCCAGGAACTCCTGATACTTGTCCATCTTGCCAGCCTTGGAGGTGAGGGTGAACGGATTCTTGCCCTCGGCCTTCAGTGCCGGGTTGAAGGTGAACAGGTTCCAGTAGCCAGCCTCAACGGCCTTCTTCATCTCGTTCTGGCAGTTGGTCATGCCGCCCTTAACACCGTGCAGCTCGCAGGGAGCGTAGCCGATGATGATGGACGGGCCGGGGTAAGCCTCAGCCTCAGCAATGGCCTTGACAGCCTGAGCCATGTTAGCGCCCAGAGCGATCTGAGCAACATAGATGTAGCCATAGGTCATGCAGATCTCGGCCAGGCTCTTCTTGCTGATTTCCTTACCGGCAGCAGCAAACTGGCAAACCTCACCGATGTTGGAGGCCTTGGAAGCCTGTCCGCCGGTGTTGGAGTACATCTCGGTATCGAAGACCATAACATTGACGTCGTGGCCGGAAGCCAGAACGTGATCCAGGCCGCCGTAACCGATGTCATATGCCCAGCCATCGCCGCCGAAGATCCAGAAGCTCTTCTTGGCAGGTACTGCTTATCCTTCAGGATCTCTTTAGATTCATCGCAGCCGCAGGCTTCCAGAGCAGCGATCAGGGCCTTGGCAGGAGCGTCGTTGGCCTTGGTGTTGTTCTTGGTTTCCAGGTACTTGTCGATGACAGCATCCAGATCAGCATTCTTGCCCTTCAGAGCTTCAACCTTGGTGATCAGGTTGGCACGAACGGTCTCGTAACCAATCTGCATGCCCAGGCCGTGCTCAGCGTTATCCTCGAACAGGGAGTTGATCCAAGCGGGGCCGAAGCCAGACTCCTTGTTGGTGGTGTACGGGCTGATGGAAGCGGTGCCGCCCCAGATGGAGGAGCAGCCGGTGGCGTTGGAGATGAACATCTTCTCGCCGAACAGCTGGGTGATCAGGCGGGCGTAAGAAGTCTCGGCGCAGCCTGCGCAGGAGCCAGAGAACTCAAGCAGCGGCTGGTTGAACTGAGAACCCTTGACGGAAATATCGGAAACAACACCAGGGATGTTGTCCTTCTTGCGGATGTTCTCGACGCAGTAATCGAAAGCAGCCTGCTGTGCAGCCTGGCTCTCCTGCGGCTTCATCTCGATCGCCTTTGGTCGGCAGACGGTGACACATTCGCCGCAGCCCATGCAGTCCAGCGGAGAGACAGCCATGGTGAACTTGTACTCGCTAGCCTTGGGCTTGGTGTCAGCCAGCTTGGTGCTTTCGGGAGCATTAGCAGCTTCGTCAGCAGTCAGGCAGAACGGACGGATGGTAGCATGAGAGCAGACGAATGCACACTGGTTACACTGAATGCACTTCTCAGCATCCCACTCGGGAACCATAACAGCGGTGCCGCGCTTCTCGTAAGCAGAAGCGCCCTGCTCCCACTCGCCGTTGACGTTGCCTTCAAAGGCAGAAACAGGCAGGCTATCGCCGTCCATACGGCTGATGGGCTCCATGACGTCGCGGATCTGCTTGACCAGTGCATCAGGTCCCTTAAGGGCCTTCGGGGCAGCATCGGGAGCCGGGTTGTGCCAGCTCTCGGGGACGTTGACCTTATGGACAGCGTCAACACCGGCATCGATAGCCTTCCAGTTCATCTGGACAACAGCGTCGCCCTTCTTGCCGTAGCTCTTCTTGGCAGCGGCCTTCATGAACTCAACAGCTTCGTCGATGGGCATAACGTCAGCCAGCTTGAAGAAAGCAGACTGCAGGATGGTGTTGGTGCGCTTGCCCATGCCGATTTCGATAGCCTTATCGATAGCGTTGATGGTGTACAGCTGAATGTTGTTATCAGCAATGTACTTCTTATCAGCAGCGTTCAGATGCTCATCCAGCTCCTCATCGGTCCACTGGCAGTTGATCATGAACACGCCGCCCGGCTTGACATCCTGGACCATCTTCATGCCCATGTGGATGTAAGCGGGGTTATGGCAGGCAACGAAGTCAGCCTGGTTGATGTAGTAGGGGCTGCGGATGGGCTTATCGCCAAAGCGCAGATGGCTGATGGTAACGCCGCCGGTCTTCTTGGAGTCATACTGGAAGTAAGCCTGAATGTACTTGTCGGTATGGTCGCCAATGATCTTGGTGGAGTTCTTGTTTGCGCCGACAGTGCCGTCGCCGCCGAGACCCCAGAACTTGCACTCTTTGGTGCCGGGAGCAGAGGTGATCGGAGCGGGCTTGACTTCGGGCAGGCTCAGGTTGGTGACGTCATCGGTGATGCCGATGGTGAAGCGAGGCTTCGGATCAGCCTTCTCCAGTTCGGTGTAGATGGCGAACACGCTGGACGGCGGGGTGTCCTTGGAGCCCAGGCCGTAACGGCCGCCGGTCAGGACAACATCGTTCATGCCAGCTTCACGCAGGGTGGTGGCAACATCCAGGTACAGGGGTTCGCCCAGGGAGCCGGGCTCCTTGGTGCGGTCCAGAACTGCGATCTTCTTTGCGGTCTTGGGCAGAACCTTCAGCAGAGCAGAAGAAACCCAAGGACGATACAGACGAACCAGAACCAGGCCAACCTTCTCGCCCTTAGCGGTCAGGTAGTCAACAACTTCTTCGGCAACGTCGCAGATGGAGCCCATAGCGATGATGACGCGGTCTGCATCGGGAGCGCCGTAGTAGTTGAACAGGTCATAGTTGGTGCCCAGCTTTTCGTTGATCTTGGCCATGTACTTCTCGACAACTGCGGGCAGTGCCTCGTATGCCGGGTTGCAGGCTTCACGATGCTGGAAGAAAACGTCACCATTTTCGTGAGAACCGCGCATCTTGGGATGTTCGGGGTTCAGAGCCTTGGCACGGAACTCCTCAACAGCCTCCATGTTGCACATTTCCTTCAGGTCTTCGTAATCCCACTTTTCGATCTTCTGGATCTCGTGAGAAGTACGGAAACCGTCGAAGAAGTTCACGAACGGAACATGGCCTTCGATAGCGGACAGGTGAGCAACGGGGCTCAGATCCATAACTTCCTGAGGGTTGGATTCGCACAGCATGGCAAAACCGGTCTGACGAACGGCCATAACGTCGCTGTGGTCACCGAAGATGTTCAGGGCCTGGGTAGCAACGGTACGGGCGGAAACGTCAAAAACGCAGGGCAGCTGCTCGGCTGCGATTTTGTACATGTTGGGGATCATCAGCAGAAGACCCTGAGAAGCGGTGAAGGTGGTGGTGATAGCACCGGTGCCCAGAGAACCGTGCACAGCACCTGCGGCGCCAGCCTCGGACTCCATTTCAACAACCTTGACCTGGTTCCCGAAAATGTTCTTCAGGCCGGCAGCGCTCCACTGGTCAACAGTGTCTGCCATCGGGCTGGAGGGGGTAATCGGGTAGATGGCAGCAACATCGGTAAACGCATAAGCTACATGCGCAGCCGCGGTATTGCCATCCATGGACTGTTTTGCTCTTGGCATTTTTTTTTCCTCCGTTTACTAGGGAATGCCGGAGGGACATTCCCAGTTAGATTAGCACCTGTGTGCCCCTGCTGCAATACTTGCTCCTTGCAGCGGGTAGGCTGCGGCAAAAGCCCACAGGCAGTACCACCCGGCCAAACCCTTGCGAACCTGGCAGATGGCGCTCTTGCTTAAGCTTATTTTACCAAAAAAGGGGCGGAATAGTAAAGCCTATTCGGTTAGAATGTTGCACAAAAATTTTGCGCGCTTGTGTGCAGGTTGACCGTTTTGTGGGAGGGTTTTGTGCAAATTAGCTGAAGTAGGGAAATAAATAGGACTGCATAGGATGAAAAATCAGAAAAACAGCACAAAAATGGCCCGGCTGACAAAACAAAAGCCAGAAAGCAGAGAAAATTTGAAAAATAAAACGGCACAGCCAATGGAAAATACGCCGGAAGCTTGACAGGGCGGGGCGGGACAATTACAATCAAAGTAAGTATAAAACGGCAAGCAAAGCCCGGCCACAGGCCGGAAAATGTACATATATAAGGCAACACCGCACAATTCCCGCCTTGCGGCTTAAGCACCGCTCCGGCAGCTGCGGCACGGCATCTGCGTTGCCAAAATGCTCGATAAGACATCCAGTATTATCTGCGCTTTTGGCTTAGCATCTGCCGCACCTCGCTCGCCGTATCGGCACTTAGAATTATGCGGTATTGCCTTAATAGAAACACATCCAGCCGGATGATAGGAAGGGAGCTATGATCTGCCATGCAGCATACCGAAATAAAACTGAACTCCAAAGAAATTTTTAAGGGGAACGTGTTCCGCGTGACCATGGACCAGGTGGAGCTGGAAAATGGCATGACCAGCTTCCGCGAGGTGGTACACCACAACGGAGGGGCGTGCATTCTGCCCCTGACAGATGATGACAAGGTGCTGATGGTGCGCCAGTACCGTTACGCACTGAAAGAAGAACTGTGGGAACTGCCGGCCGGCAAACTGGAAAAGGACGAAGACCCGTTTGAAGCAGCCAAGCGTGAGCTGGAAGAAGAGTGCGGCGTGACGGCGGAACGGTTCATCAACCTGGGGGTGCTGTACCCGACTGTGGGCTATGACAGCGAGAAAATTTATATCTGGGCGCCAAGGGCCTGAAACCCACCAGCAGCACCTGGACGATGGGGGAATTTTTTGGATGTGGCAGGCCTGCCGTTTGACGATGTATTGCAGATGGTGATGACGGACGAAATCCGCGACAGCAAAACCGTGACCGCAATGTTGAAATATGCCTGGCTGCGCCAGCGCGGGGAGGGCTGAAATGCCGGGGAAAAAGCAGGTGCGCTTGGCGTTTTGTGACCTGGCCCCGGACTGGGACGCCCGCGATAACTATTTTACCCAGGCGCTGGAACATGCCGGGTGGGAGATCACGTTCTGCAATGGGCCGGAGGAAAAGCCAGATTTTGTACTCTGCGGGACTTTTGGCTTTGACTTTTTGAAGTATGATTGCTGCCGCATCCAGTTTTCCGGCGAGGACAGCTGGCCGGACCTGAACCTGTATGACTATGCCATGGGGTTCGAGGTGCTGGATTTTGATGGGCGCTACCTGCGGCTGCCGCTGTACGCCATGCGCAGCAGCTGGGCTCCGGCTCTGACCAAGCATACGGTACCGGATGAGGAACTGCTGGCAAAGAAAAAATTCTGCAACTTTGTGGTGAGCAATGACTATTCCAACGAGCGCAATGAATTTTTTTTGCTGCGCTGAATGCCCACCGCCCAGTGGACAGCGGCGGTGGCTATATGAACAACATCGGCGGGCCGGTGACGGACAAATTGGCGTTCCAGCGTGGGTATAAATTCTCTATTGCGTATGAGAACAGCCGCGGGCCGGGATATTGCACCGAAAAAATCGTGGATGCCTTTGCCGCAGCCACGGTGCCCATTTACTGGGGCGCGCCGGATGTGAAGCAGGAATTTAACCCTGCGGCCTTTTTGTGCGCGGATGATTACCCGGATACGGCGGCGCTGATCGCGGCAATCGATGAGATCGACCGGGACGATGAAAAGTTCCTTGCGATGTGCCATGCGCCGATTCTGGCACCGGACGGAAGCTCCCGCGCGGCACGCTATGTGACGGACGAGGCGTGCGCAGAATTTTTGACCGGTATTTTTGAAAAAGGACCGCACCTGCGCCGCAACCGCAGCTGCTGGGGTTCTATTTATGAGGGCGACTGGAAGTATTACCGCCGCCTGGCGGAGGCCGACCGGAAGCCGAAGGGACTGCTGCAACGGATTTTGGGGCGGTAACAGCAGCATACCCGGACAAAGAAACAAAACGAGGGAAAGATGGCTTACACGCTGGCGCAGATCGCGCATATTGAAACGGACTTCTCGGAAAAATTCGGCATTCCGCGGCAGAGCGGGCTGGTAGAGGAACTGCGGGCACGCATTGTGTTTGAACCGGAGTTCCGCAGCCCAGATGCGGTGCGCGGGCTGGATGGGTACGATTATATCTGGCTGGTGTGGCAATTTTCCACCGTGGTGCAGGCCGGGCAGGATGGCACCAACTGGCGCCCCACCGTGCGCCCGCCGCGGCTGGGCGGCAATACCCGCATGGGGGTGTTTGCCACCCGCAGCCCGTTCCGGCCCAATGCGCTGGGGCTTTCCAGCGTAAAGCTGCTGAAAGTGGAACCCAACACCCCGCAGGGACCGGTACTGACCGTTGGCGGGGCCGACCTTTTGGATGGTACGCCGATTTTTGACATCAAGCCCTACCTGCCTATGTGGACGCTCACCCGGATGCCCGCGGCGGCTTTACCGACACCACAAAGTTTTATACGCTGCAGGTACAGGCGGAACCGGAAGTGCTGGAACAGATCCCGGAGGACAAGCGGGATGCCCTACTCGGCGTGCTCCGCAGCGACCCCCGCCCCAGCTACCAGCACGACCCCGAACGCCTGTACGGTCTGAGCTTTGGCGGCGTGGAGGTAAAGTTTAAGGTGGATGGGGATGTGTTGACGGTGGTGAGCACGGGAAAATTAAAAAAGAATAAATAATAAAGAATAATGAAGGTGGATCGCCTTCGCTGCGCTCGGCTCAAAAAAATTGGCTGGGCGCGTTTTTTATTGGGAGATAAGGGGAGAGATGGAAATAAGAAGAGAAATATTTCCAATAGGGGCGGCGGGCCTATTTGAAATGTGCGTGCGCGGCACGCACACCGGCATTATTCTTTATTATTTATTCATTATTCTTTCCGCCAAAGGCAGCTTTTGTCGCATGTTTCAACGCTTTGGATATCCCACCGAGATTATCAACGCAATGTATTCACCTTTTCCACGGTGAAAAATGTTGAAAACTCGGTTGAAAGTGTGGAAAACTAAACGGGTTTTCCACACTTTACACGCAAAAGTTGTTTTTTCATGGGGATATATGCCGGCTCGACAACAAAATATTGAACTTTTACCCTGGAGATGCTACAATAAACACACAGTTTACCGCCCTGACTGTCCACTATGGCTGTGGAAAACTGTGCCGGACGGGGCGGAAAATGCTGAATTTTCAACAAACCGGAGGGCTTATGCGCTGGATCGATAAGCTGGAACGCCGATGGGGACGGTATGGCATCCCCAATCTGATGAACATTATCCTGGTCGGGCAGCTGATTGCCTGGGTCATTGTGATGGTCATCAATCAGAACTTCTACTATGCCATCACGCTGAACAGGACTTCTTTAATGAGCGGGCAGATCTGGCGTGTTGTGACCTTTTTGTTTGTTCCGCCGCTGTCAACGGGCATTCAGTTGTTGCTGACGCTGTATTTCCGCTGGTGGGTCGGCAACTCATTGCAGCGCGCGTGGGGCGATTTCCGCTTTATGATGTACATTCTGGTGGGTATGGTGGGTGCATTGGTCGCCTGCCTGATCACCGGGAGCGCGGGTGCATCGGGCATTTTCCTCAGCCTGTTCTTTGCCTATGCGTGGATGTGGCCGGAGCAGCAGGTGCTGCTGTTCTTTATCCTGCCCATTAAGATGAAATGGATGGGCATTGCGGCTGCGGCTATGTGGGTGCTGGAGTTTTTGACCGGCAACTTTGCCAGCAGGGTCAGCCTGCTGTTCGGCATTGCCGGGTTCCTGGCGTTCTTTGGTGGTGAGATGTTCACCACGGCCAAGGATGCTATTGTGAGCTACAAGCGCCGCAAAGACTGGGAGAAAAAAATCAACCGGAAATAAGGCGATGCGGCATTTTCGGCGGGGAAAACGAATAAAGGTGGTACAGCATCATCCAAAGATGTGCGGTGCTGCCTGAACCATACAGACCCGGCGGGGTTTGTACCGACCGGACTTTTGGTGTGACAGAATTTCAATCACAAAATGGAGGTTTTGACCATGAAACTGATTACTGCGATTGTAAATAAAGAAGATTCCAAAAATGTTTGTAACGAACTGATCAAGGCAAAGTTCTATGTGACCCGCCTGGCCACCACCGGCGGCTTTCTGATGGCGGGCAACATGACCCTGCTGATCGGCACCGAGGACGAGCGTGTGGACGACTGCATCAAGGTGATCTCCCGCTGCTGCAAACAGCGCACCGAGATCGTTCCCGGCACCGCTTCCATCGGCGTTGGGCTGGAAACCGCTATGCCCATTGAGGTGACCGTTGGCGGCGCAACCATTTTTGTGACCAACGTAGAACGGTTTGAAAAGCTGTAATGCCAATGCTGGAACGCATTGCGGGCAACCGTGAACTGAAACAGGACTTAAAGACGGCGCTGGGCAGCGGGCGGATCGCCCACAGCATTTTGCTGGTGGGGGAGCCAGGCTGCGGTGCGGCTTTGCCGCGCGCTGCCTGGCGGCGGATTATCTGTACCCCAATGGTGGCCCCCATGCCGAGGCGGTTCTGCGCGGGCAGGATACCGAATCCATTGTGTGCGTGGGGAGGGGGCTTCCGGCCAGATCAAGGTGGAAGCCATCCGGGATGCGCGGCAGAATATCCAGAAATCAGCCCTTTCTTCGGATGCAGAGGGCCGTGTGCTGTTTATTTATGGCGCGCAGAACCTGAATGGGGCTTCGGCCAACGCAATGCTGAAAATTATGGAGGAGCCGCCGGAGGGAGTCATGTTCCTTTTGACGGCTTCCAGTGCGGCGGCGGTGCTGCCCACCATCCGCAGCCGGTGTGCGGCTTACACCATGGCACCGGTGCGACCGAAGAATGTGCCGCTGCCCTGCGCACAGCACAACCGGAGCTTAACGAACAGAATGCACAGGATCTGGCTTTTTTGTATGAGGGGCACATTGGCCTGTGCCTGAAAGCGCTGACCGACCCGGCGGCCAAGGCGGCTCGTGCCGCGGCGCGGGAGCTGTGCCGCCAGGCCCAGCAGCAGGACACCTACCGTGTGCAGGCGCTGCTGGCGGGCTATGAAAAAGATAAGGACAGCGCTGCCGCTGTGCTGTGGCAGGCGACCCAGGCCGCCAGCGCCGCTCTGCGCCGCCCCGGTTTTGACGGTGTTCAGCCCGATACCGCAGCGCGGATCCTGCGCGCGGTGGAAGCCGCCCGCCGCGCCATGAAGGCAAACGGCAATCTGCGCCTTGCCCTGACCGTGTGCGGCATGGAAATGGCTGCCAGGTAGGGCAGGTACCCCCCTGAAACGATACACCAATCCCGATAGATAGGATATTGAAATGAAAGTTATCTCTGTTAAATTTAAGGAAAGCGGCCGCGCCTATTACTTTGACCCCAAGGAGCTGGAAATCAAGGAAGGGGAATTTGTGATTGTGGAGACGGCCCGCGGCGTGGAATGCGGCGAGGTCGTGCGCAGCGCACATGAAATTGCCTCCGGCAGCTTCCCGCGGGAGATCAAGCCGGTCATCCGGCTGGCGGACGGCGTGGATGTGCGCCGCATGCGCCAGAACCGTGCGGACGAGAAAGCCACCTTTGAACTGTGCGAAAAGCGCATTGCCGCCCATAAGCTGCAGATGAAGCTGGTGGATGCCGAGTACACGCTGGACCGCAGCAAGCTGGTGTTCTATTTTACCGCCGACAACCGTGTGGACTTCCGCGAGCTGGTCAAGGACCTGGCCGGGCAGTTCCACACCCGCATTGAGCTGCGCCAAATCGGTGTGCGCGATGAAAGCAAGATGCTGGGCGGCTTGGGCGTGTGCGGCCAGCCGTTCTGCTGCAGCCGGTTTTGAAAACTTCCAGCCGGTTTCCATCAAGATGGCAAAGGAACAGGGGTTGAGTCTGAACCCGGCCAAGATCAGCGGTGCATGCGGCCGTTTGATGTGCTGCCTGGCTTACGAGCAGAAGAGCTATGAATACTTGAATTCCATCACCCCGCAGCCCGGCAGTGTGGTGCGCACGCCGGACGGCGAGGGTACTGTGCTGGAAGCCAACGTGGTAGCCGGTACCCTGAAGGTGCGCAGCAATGTGGAAAGCCTTGCCCCGAAAATCTATAAACGGAGCGAGTGTACCTACCTGCGCGGGGGCCGCCGCGCACCGGTTGAGCCGGATCCCGACCATACCTGAGAAGAAACTTAGTTAGTAAAAACTAACAGTATGCCGAAAAGTCTGATTTTATGCGCCGGGCGGCAAACCCCGCGTGAAATTTGCCAAATGCCTTGAAAATCGAAGGTTTCCGTGCTACAATAATACAAACGCGAAAAGCGTGCCGTCCGGGGCTCAAGCCAACCGCACAGGATCCGGGCGGGCTTACATGAATTGTGCGGAGATAAGGAGATTACCATGGCTCATAAGGTTACTGACGAGTGCGTTGCTTGCGGCGCTTGTGTTGACACCTGCCCCGTTGGCGCTATCAGCCTCGAGGACAAGGCCGTTGTCGATGCTTCTGCTTGTGTTGACTGCGGTGCTTGCGAAGGTGCTTGCCCCACTGGTGCAATCCAGCCGGAATAATCACTCGGTTCCAAATCCCCTGTGCAGCGTTTGCTGCGCAGGGGATTTTTTAATGCAGAAATTTATAGGGCAATACCGCATAATTCCCGCCTTACGGCTTAAGCACCGCTTCGGCGGCTGCGGCACGGCATCTGCGTTGTCAAAATGCTCGATAATGTCGGGTTGCGGTACCCGCATCGTGCTTCGGGGGCAAAAGCCCCTCGCACTCTGCGACCGCTGCCCCTGCTTCGGTTCGCTG
>ENA-OQAR01000116-OQAR01000116.1-human-gut-metagenome-genome-assembly--contig:-NODE-116-length-20209-cov-2.208047_pt1 | contig 20209 bp, 19 predicted proteins | sample MGYA00242738_ERZ504533 | MGnify/ENA primary metagenome ERZ504533 (study PRJEB26092, sample SAMD00036276) | human gut metagenome | host: Homo sapiens | study: EMG produced TPA metagenomics assembly of... | reverse complement strand
TTTTATTGGGATAGTTTCATTTGGAATCAGGTGGCTTCAAGTATGGTCTGATTGTTTTCCAGTCCTTATCAGACCACGAATTTGCTTCTCATCCCTTTCATTTCTTTCGGAAACGGTCTTGTCCAAAACCCTCGCGTATATTTTTGGGTTGTCCTGATGTCTGATGCCCGAGCATTTTCGCAACGGATTCCATTGAAACCCTGTTGGCCAGCGCGACGGTCGCGAATGTATGCCTGGCACATGCGTGCTCAGTGGTTTATTGATACCGCATATGTCAGCGATCTCTTTCAAATAACTGTTCATCCGCTGGTTACTGGGTACCGGCAAGACCACTCCTTTTTCAGGCATTCCGGATGTGTCTTGTACTTCTCCAAAATCATCGTGGAATGTCCAACAGTGGAATGTCACACATGTTGTCCGTCTTTTCCCGGGCTTTTCTTATCCAGTACTCGCCATTGACATCCTTTATTATGTGTTCATATCGCAAGTGCTGTACATCGGTAAAAGGCTAGCCCGGTCAGCGCACAAAACACGAATATGTCCCTGACCGTTTTGCAGGCGGGGAATGGTGAATTCCTTTTTCAGAAGTATGTTCAATTCCTCTTCCGTAAGGAACGCCCGGTTTCGTTTTTTGTTTGTTTAAAATGAATCTCCAAGAAAAGGATCGTTCCGTTATCCATTTTGTTCACAAGCGCCATTTTTTATTATCTTCTTGAAGTTTTTCAGATATTTTACCGTGGCATTCTGGGCACATGATTTTTTCTGTTTTTTATATAGTGCTCAAACCGGGCGATGAACTCATGGTTTATCTCTTTCAAAGGTATATCGTTCATCCTGTATTCCTTTTGCAGCAGTTCACCCAGATACCTCGCGGTCCGTTCATAGCGCAGGACAGTCCCGGCGACATAAACCTTGCCCATCAACTCCCTGTACTTTCGGTTATGTTCCTGGAAAACCTCCAGCAGCATCTTCGGAGAGTCTCCCTCCCCGTAATAACGTCTTTTTAAGACATCGGCCGTGATCGGCTTCCCGTCCTGCTCCAGTTCCCTGTGGATCTGTAAAACTTTCATACGGACCGTATCCAGATAATGGTTCAATTCCATAGATTTCCTTTCCTTACCTATGGCACATTCCTTTTGGGAATTCCACTTGGAAATGTCCACGCTTCTTTTAATCTGTATCTCGGCCCGTTGCCCGTTAACCGTTATACGCATACAAATGGGTGCCTCTCCGTTTTTTAGGAGTTTAGACTTCTTGATGAAGAAAAGAATCGTAAAGTAGTTTCTCTGCATAGCCATACTCAAAAAAATGATGTTACAAAATTTAATTTTTACGAGTCGGTTTCGAACCACGCAAAAATCGGAAAATCAATGAAATATGATCTAATTAGGTGGACTTTTTCAGGTAGATGTCAAGTCCACCTATTTCACCTGTGATCATCACTGTTTTTTGCGGTGAAATGCAGTATTTGGAGAAAATAAAAATCCCTGATAATGATTGATTATCAGCGGTTTTCGTTGTTTTGCTTTTTGTTTGAGTGATCCGCCTGGGGCTCGAACCCAGGACCCCAACATTAAAAGTGTTGTGCTCTACCTGCTGAGCTAGCGAATCAATCCTTTATTATTGCTATTCTTCCGAATTGCGAGTGCAAAGGTACAGTTTATTTTTGTATCTGCAAACATTTCTAGAACTTTTTTCTAAAAAAATGCATTTTATCCATTATTCATTCATTGCAATTAAAACTTCCATGTACTTCCGCCAACAGTTTCCAAGCCCTTGCACTATTTCACAATAATCTCTTCTATAGGCTGTTTCAACTCCTTATCCAATGGATACGACTGATACTTCACTTTATCAAAATCAATCTTCTTCATACTAATACAACGAATATTGTTATTGTATGCTGTTTTATAATACACTTTCCTGTTTGTCAAATCAATAGCCGAAGTCCATTGTGTGGCACTAGGAATATCAGGTGCTTTCCCTAACGCATGTTCTATACCGATAGGAATATCAAAATTATTCAGGATATGAAAGCTTTGTAATATAGCGTCATACGCTGTAGGACACACCGGAGCTGTTGCCTTATAAAACGCTACACGAACAAAACGGGATGGAGGAGTAACATCACCTGGAATGCCATGAAATCCGGCACCTGCGCCAAAAGGGAAAATAGTCACCCCACCCCATTGCTGTGGAGTGACAGCTCCCGGATATAGATTTACATAATTATTCAAGTTAGTCACCTGCCATGGAAAATCGGGAGAATTGGTTGAGTACTCCTACTTTATTTTCATAAAAATAAGAACACCACCTACAAATTCCAACACCATTTGATTTCCTTTAGCATCGCCAAATGCGCCAATGTACCGTAGAACTTTTACCAGGTTTATCAAGAGACACCACCTTCACCCCTTCTATAGCTTCTCTCACTTCGTCTATAGTAGCAAATTGGGAAAGCATCCAGTTCACCACCTGCAAATCCGACAAAGTAATTGCATTTTGAGCCTCATCATATTCTTCATACTTCCCATAATGGGGAAAATAAAACAATCCAGCCGAAAGCCCTACTTCATTCAGTCCTTCAGCCACAAACTCTTTCTGAATGATAGCCAGTCCTACCAGACCATATTTAGCCCGAAATCTCAAGCCACTTACACCCGTTGGAGTATAAGATACCAAATCCTGTCCTCTGGGAACAATAACATATTCACTCGGAAGATAACTGTCCCCCCACTCTATAGTACGTGCCTGCACATATCCGCCATCTTCAGCGAGGAATGAAATACCGGTACATGCCGATCCGCTTGCAATGCCTGTCAGCAATAAGGCCAAAGCTATCAAAATCTTTTTCATAACCATTTTAAATCTATTTATGATAGTAAGAACAAAGCATCGGACATTTTAGTTCTTGTTTACGCAACAAAGATAACCAAAGCCATCAAACAATGTTCCGGCACTGATTGCCATACAAATAGATAAGAATAGAAAAACAAAAGGAGTGACAAGTTCCCAATCGAGTATATACAAAGAAGTAGGAGGTGAATTTACAAAACACACCTCCTTACCCTTAAATTATTTATTCAGCAAACAATTTACTACATCTTTCTCCCGTTCTTTAGGTAATACGGTCAAGCTAACCACCGTCCCCCCTTTTAGAACAGCCTCTACAGTAGTCTGTCCTGTAGCATGCAATTTGAAATGCACATCCCAATCTTTAGGCCAAGCAGGAAACAATAAAATCTTTCCATCGGCTTCCTGCAACAGCATTTCCTGCATACCTATCATGCCGCTGCCTCCCCAGTTATGGTCGGGAGTCCAGTCGTAACCCGGTCCCCAAAAGGCGGGAAAACGATGAGGACCGTTCGCCATTTTCTCTAAGGTAAGTTGTGCAGCCTCCTCGGTCATACCCAGACAAGCCGCCCAGATATTATCTTGTTTCCATCCGATATGTGAACGGAATTTCTGTGCATCGGGATCATATAGATAGGTATTACGGCTATTTCCAGACCTTCCTTCCCCACTCCATACATACGCCAGGGAAATACAGCATAAAGCTGGGGAGTTTCTATATTGTTCACCCGTTCCCAAGCCTGTGCCGGAGCAATCATTTCCTTCCCATCCACTATGCGCAAAGGGATCTCAGGAATACGTGCCAGCATGTCCGGTTTACGTCCGTAGGTTTGTAAAACAGAGCGCAGCGCGGCAATGGTTGAGGATGGATTATAAGCCATCTTATAAGTTTCACAAGCCGATCCCGGATAAATCACCAGTTTGCCGTTACCATCTAAATCCTTACGTCCACGCTGTAATGCCAGTTGACGATAATGCTCATCAAAGAAATTAAGTGAGCTTTCTATCAAAGGGATATAACGGCTGATATCAGCCTCATTATAACGTGCCGTTTCCAGTATCATCTGACAAAATTCAAGAACGTATCCCATTCGTATTCCAGCCATGCATTATATTCCAACCCCCTGTCATAGCTTTCAGGACGTTTAAAGCCATACTCGGCAGGATTGGGCAGACCGAAGTTCTCCATTTGTTCGGTGAAACAGGCACCGGCATGTCCCCAATAGGTACGGGTACGTGCTTCGGCTGTCGGCAACAAAACGCAGATAAAAAGTCAAATTGTGATTTCATCAAGTCAAAGTCACCGCTTTTCAGCATGGGCCAATAAACCAGACGCTGATTCTGTGCAGTCATGGTTCCTCCTCCCCATTTCCGGAAATCAGGGGTAAATTCCATTTTCTGATCTACATACATAGGATCAAAAGTAAACAGTCCCCCGTTAAACTTGGTAGGCCACTGACTATAGGCGTTACATCCCAACATATAGCGGAACAGTGTATAGTTACGGATAGCATCTCCCGCTTCCACCTTCCCCCTCAATAAAGCTACGTTTCCAAAAATCATTCCACCAACGGCGCGGGTAGCCTGTTTGTCTTTGGATACATTTATTTCCTTCTCAGTGCGGGCCAAGGATGCTTCCCATGCAGGAACCGTACTTTGTTCCGTATTCAGAACAATCCGTGCAGACTGCTTATAAGTAGGTTTCTTGCTTTTGTACATCCATGCCAGATACTCAGTACCTGCATAATGTCCACGGCGTGTACCGTTATAAACCAGATTATCACCTGATAAAACGCCCCCCAAAAATCAAATTCTTCAAAGGATTATACAGTTGTTCCTTCACTTCATTCATTCCCTGCTGGTCCACTACCACATCAAAAATAGTACGTTCAGGATTGCGATGGAAAAAAAGTAAAATTATCTTCTTCCACACAGACAGAGTCACGCCTAGTCATCAATCCATCAGGAATGGCCCATTTGTAAGAGCATTGCTGCCCTTCCCCTTTACGCACCGGACGATCTTCATAACGCCAGCTTTCAAAATTCACACGCATGGAAGTCAGTTCCTTCGTTTTCACCTCAACATGTACCACAGGATGAAACACATCCACCCAAATAATTAGAGTGGCATTATCACTACTTACGCTGACATAGCCATCATTAAGATGCAGAGTCTGCCGAAAAGAAGCCGTTCCGGCAAAAGGGTTCGGAGTGAGCCTCACACGAAACCGACCCTGCTTCAGCAGACAGTTATTCTCGTCAAAAGAACCACTACGACTAAGGTAGAACAGAACATCGTCATTCTCTACCCATACATTCATGCCGATATCACCACCCCCGCAGGGCATAGACTCCGAAGCATTCCGGCTTTGAATATTCCAAACCAAATTGCAGGCTGTCCCCACAGAAACTGCCCGCCAATAAACACTAATAATAAAAACGTAAAGATATTCTTCATTTTTTCTTGTTTTTACCTAGTCATCGAACGGAAAGACGATACAGGTAAATCTTCACCAAACAAATCTCCCTCCACATAATTCTCGAAGCCATAACGAACTGCCACCGGATGAGGTACTCTCTCGCTCTTTACAAGCATTTTACTTCTCTGTATCCACGCTTTAGCAGGATAAAAAACCCGATCTTTACCTGCAACCTGAAAGTTATATGATTCAAACGGTCTTTACAATTTATCCACATCGGTGCCCGATCAAAACTGACTATTACCGTATCATTCTTTACTTCCATTCCTGCATAGTAAGGACTTTCGGCCGTAACACCTTTCATTCCGTAAGTTTTTACTAATGCCAAACGCCCCAGACGTTCTCCTGCTACCCTCTTTTTACCCGGATGAATCCCCGTTTTCATTCCTGCGTCCAACAATACAGCCATACCACTATTGCCCACCCGGTGTTCTACCATAGCTTGTTGTTCGCGAAGATAAGCAGAATTTATCACATTCTTGCCAGGCTCAGTAATAATTCCATAATCATAAGGTGCAATTTGACAATAATAGAAGGGAAATTCCCCTTGCTGCCATTCTTCGCGCCACCCGCGTATCAGTGCACTGAACATATCGGCATAAGTAGAAGCCCGGTTATAGTTATCTTCCCCCTGATACCAGATAACTCCACGCATGGCTAATCCGATGAGCGGATGAAGCATACCGTTATAGAGTACAGTCGGAGTACGGTTCTTTGACTTGATATCGGCTTCCGATTGGGGAATCTTTGCTTCGGGAAATGCCTTCAACCAATCCGGATGCATCCAGGCTTCACAGGCAGAGCCTCCCCAAGAAGCCACAATCAACCCACAGGTATATTCAACTGCTGTTGTATCATCCGACCGAAGTAATAAGCAGTAGCACTAAATTCACGCACGGTTGCCGGAACAGCTTCCTGCCAGGTTCCTACCACATCTGTTTTCGGAGTAAAAGAGGAAGCCCGCTTTACGGTGAACAGGCGGAGTTGCGGATTACGGCTGTTCATCACATCTGTATTGCTATTCTCCACCGGCTGGTTTTTAAAACCTTTCATGGGCATTTCCATATTACTCTGACCGGAGCATAACCATAATTCTCCCATCAGGATATCACGTATTTCGGTCAGCTTTCCATCATCAAAAGTGATCGTGTAAGGGCCTCCGGCAGAGGGGGTGGATAAAGCAAGTTTCCACGCGCCTTTTGCATCGGCGATCGTTTTATAGGTTTGTTTATCCCAACTTGTTGTAATTTTCACCGGTGCATTGGGAGTAGCTGTTCCCCATAAATTGGCACGAGTCTGCTGTTGCATCACCATGCCGTCTGAAAAGAAAGCGGGCAATTTCACTTCCGCATTTGCCGACAGGCAAGTCAACCATGCCCAAGCAATGCCCAGTAGTAGTTTCTTATTTTTCATGTTATGTGTGATTAGCATTATTCTTTAGTTTTAAAAAACTCGCAAGGTCCCATCCATCCGGCAGGTAACAAACCATCTCCGGGCAGACGGAATTTTGCATTCGTCCATATCCCCTCAAAAGGCGCTTTATCCTGATCTGCCCCACGGAGCGCATTCGCCCAGGTATTCACCACCTCCACTTCCAAGACATTGGTTCCGTTACGAAGCGCATCGGTAATGTCCACTTCGTATGGAGCTGTCCAAGCCGTACCGCATGCAATGCTGTTGACACGTACAGTCGCTACATTGGCTACTTTACCCAACCGAAGAATAATTCTTCCGTCCTGTTCATTCTTCCATCTGAATAGCCCTCTGTAAGTGGCATGTCCGGAATAATATTTTATTTTTCATCCTCTTCCTTACTCCAGTCAAATAATACCGGACGAGTGACAGTTTTGCGCACGGAAGGGAATGTTACTGTCCATTCCTTGATCGATATGGATACAGGTTCCCTTTCGATCCGTTCCGGAGAAACTTCTGAAGATTCTTTGGGGAATACGACAAATACAGAGCCATTGGCTGGCAAAGACAAAGCGACTTCGGTACGGCCGTCCGCTTCTTTCCATTGTGCCGGACGGGTAATGGTTCCTGTTACCGCATTCCACAATTCAGGAGTGCGCCCTGCAATGCGGAAAGAAGCGTTGAATGTACGCAAACTGTCCACCTGATTAGCCACAAAATAAATCTCATACTCTTCCCCGCTCCGATGAGTATATGCCACATCAGCAGGAAGAAGTACATCCCGTTCCACACCGAAAGAAGAAAAATCATCTTCCCGATAAGGCAATTGCGGAATAATGACACCTGCGCGCGGAGTTCCTCTACTTTTGCCTGTGCCTCAGGAGACAACGGCAGGTTATCAGGATTCATAGGACGGGCTGTAGGAAGCACCAATACTTTATAAGAAGCTCCTCCCGGAAGTACCATTCTTCCATTCTCCGCTTTTGCCAAACGTAACAGAGCGTCTTTGTTAAAAGAATCGTAGGCATAGCCACGCATCGGGTTCACCCAGTCTTCGGGATCGGCCATGTTTGCCGAATGGGTAACACCGACAGGACGCACACGGGTGGGTTGACCTTCATTAGCCAGCCGAATCCGTTCGCTTTCCACCCGTTCGGCTCCATAGATACCGGGAAGCATCGAAACTAACCGTTCGGGCAAAATGGAACGTCGCGGCATTTCTTCACCGGTAAAGACGGCGATATCAACCACCGGATGACCGTATTGCAACAAAGTCTGGCAACGGATGATGTAATCTACAAAAGATTTCCCTTCCTCCCACCAGGTCTGGTCGCGCTGGAAGAAAAGTCCGATGCGTCCAAGGTCATACCGGGACGGCGGTTCATCCAAGGATTATGGGTATAGACATGAAAGAAGAGTTTATTGATACCCAGTGCATAGTTACGGTCCAGCAAAGGTTTCAGCATGGCAGGGTCTTCATCCCATACGCCACGAATTTCAGTAAAGCCTTCGGCCTGGATAATATTCTTTCCATAAATATGCGCACCGCTGATGGCATCCAGCATATCATTGGGTTTATCATGCGTAGGACTGTTCAACCAAAATTCCCCCATAGGCAAATCCACTTTCTGATAATGCATCAATCCGTCACTGACCATAGTAGGAGCTACGCACTCGGCAGAGAACCGGCAATCGTATTGACGGGCACAGTCTGCCAATACAATGTAGAACACATCTGTCACCAGTTCTCCGATGGTGGTACGGACATCCCGCAATATCTGTTCACTGCGGGCGGCGCTTTCCATCGGAATACCTGCCAGCAAAGGAAGATAAGGCATCAAATCATATCCACGGCGTTTCTTAAATTCCGCCGCGAAGTTATCACTCCAGTTCTGACTGCCACACTCCCAACTGTCTACGTGCATATATTTCAATACACGGCGTGCCACGGCTTCATCCGTCTTTTTGAACATTTCCGCAAACCAGTTCGAGAACTGTTTCTGAACAGCCTTGGTGCTGAACTTGTCGCATTCCAATCCTTTACCACCTCCGGCAGTAGCATTCACATGTCCAGTTGCCGTATGTCCCATGCGGAGAATACGCCATTTACCTTCGGGTAAACGGGCGGTCAGCCTGCCCTGATACAAAGGGAGATTGATCAACTCATCCGGCTGCACACAAGCCGCATCGGGTATTTCCGTCGAAGTAGTAGCAGTAGCCACACGCCACACCAGCCTGCTTTTCCCTCCCACTGATGAATACGCGGAGCCGTATGAAGAACTATATCATTGATTTTCAAATTCGGTTTCCATTTGGCTGCATCCAGATCCTCACTACCCGGTTCGCTTCCCACGGGAGTCCACTCAAAACGGAAGTAACGGGCGGTAACAGGAGGGATAGCATGAGTGGACTGGAAATCCGTATTCTGCCATCCCTGCCGGGCAGGAACCAGTTGCTTCACTGTTTTGAATGTCCGTCCATCCTCACTGGCCAATACTTTCAGACGATGTGCCTGGTAGTTATTTCCTCCCAAAATAATTTCCACATTGCTGCAAGTCACAGGTTCTGCATATTCATACTGAATCCAACAAGGATAAGAGGAACGGAAAACTCCTTTCTCATCTCTGTTCACAGCTTTGGATTCATCTTTGATAACAGCCGATTTCAAATTACCGAAAGTTACCTTCGGCTTCAATGAAGTATCCTCAGGCTGACGCTCCAATGGAATGGCGTAGGTAACGATATCTTCATAATAGCCATCCAGTGCTTCGGGCATGGGCAAAGTCAAATTACGAATATTCCCACCGTTCACTATAGTATCACTCCATACCACTTTTTGCATCGACTCTTCGGGAGTTATCCAGGGACCTCCCGCCAAGGCAAAGCCGTCACAGATATGCATTCCCAGTTGCATTCCCAGCCTGTCGGCCTCTTTCATACTATGAGTGACCATACGCCACCATTCGGGGTAAGTTGTTGAGCTTTTCCTTCGTATTGAGGTCCTTGCTCCACTCCCTTGATGGGCATCAGATAGGCTCCACCCAAACCTACACGGTGCATGGCTTCCAGATCAGCGGTAATCCCTTCGGGAGTTACAGCGCCAAACATCCAATACCAGAAAGTCCAGGGACGAGCTTCCTGTACGGATGAATTTACAAACTGTTGCCGTAAAGCGGATTGTGCTATCATCGGTTGGAATCCGGTTGCCAGCAATATGGATACAAACAGATGTTTTTATCTTCATAAGTTATTTATTCTATATTTTAATAATAAACGAACAAAAGTTTGTAATTTTGTACTCAATTTCTCAAATATAGAGAGTTCAAGTCAAATAAAAAAGAAAAGGGAAGAATAAACAAAGTTTCTCTTCCCTTTACAATCTATTTTTTCACTGTTATTCAAATTTTTAACGTGATACCTCCCCCCATATGCTCCATCAGCCCAAAATGCTTGTGAAGACGGACCTATCAAATCTGTCGTATTCACTTTATTACGAACCGGAGGAATTACTTTCATCAGACTGATGCCGGTAGCCGGGAAAGTATAAAGCAAGCCGTCACGACCGTCGCGAGGCTGATAAACCCCTACATAATTCTGAGGAGTACGGTTACAGATACTTATCGTTCCTTCCTGTGTTTTCAAAGTCATCCATTGCACATTAGCAAAGTACCCTTTAAATTCGGGATAAGTAAAGCTTTCGGCAGGAATGGGATCATTATACTCATTTTCCCATACGCCCAACTGCGGACCATGCAGACGGTTCTGCCATACACGGTAAGGACCGTCACCTACCCAACGCTTGCTCAACACTTTATCTTCCGGATAATCAAACATCACCCCCATCAAATCCACTACACCGCTGAAGTTGTATGTAAAGTCTATAGCAGCGGTACCGTCAGGAGCGATAGTCCATACAGCCTGATCAAAACATCCCAGTTTGTAGTTAGCGGTAACCACTACGTTATTGCCTTCTTCACGCACGGTAAAGCCTGTAAAACGACCGGCATCATCAAATGTAGTGTATTGGGTTTTCTTCTTTTCAGCCTCTTTGTCATCATGGTTATAAAACTGATCCATAGAACGGTCCGAACGCTTGGCGGCAATGAAACGGGGACCATTTGCCAGACTGATGATACGGCTTCCAACCTTTACCCCTTTCAGCTGTCCGTCTTTCTGAGAAAAAGTAAATGTACGTCCTCCGGCATCAACCGTCAATGCATCGGCAGTTTCTTTATAAGAAGGCTTGTTTCCGGCAGAAACCTGTTGCAATCCGGCAATGTCTTCCAGTTTATAGCTCCATGTAAAAAGGTCATTCCCATTTTTATCCGTAACGGTCAGCAGTAGAGCATTGGCTCCCTTCATAGCCGCAGGAATAGTCAGTGTACCCACACCGTGAGCAGGAATGTCGGGACAGTTCACCTCTCCCTGTTTCATCACTTTCATTCCCCCCTTATCGGTCACAGAAGGCAATTGTACATTATTTATAGGTGAAACGGCAAGTATTCGCATTCAAAATCTACCGGTTCTCTATTCTCAGTTTGCCGTCAAACTGACTGTCAAGGCTATCGGTCATGATTTGAATAGGACACCACACCTGCTTGATGGTAAAGTAACTGCCCTCTTTTTCGTGATGCGGACCTACAATGCCATCGGCTCCATAATTGCCGCAGTTGTCAATGAATCCATTCATATCCACACGCTTCACGCCCTCATCGGCCAGTACCCAAAGGAAACCTCCGGCACAACGGGGAGCTTACGCATCATTTCCCAATAATCATACAGTCCGGCTCCGTGTCCTCCATCGTACAATCCATGCAGAAACTCGGTCGGCATAAATATTTCCGGCAGACGCATATAGTTCTGGCTTTCTCCGTAAGAACGATAGTGCATGGTTTCATATCCACTGAAGTTGCCTTGCGGATGAAGCACCGGACGTTTCTGAGGATCATATTTATGGAATTCACCATCCAGTTCAGTATTCCAGCCTTTTTCATTACCATTGCTCCACCAGATAATACACGGATGGTTTACATCACGGGTAATCATTTCTTTTACCAGCTTCTGCCCGTTGATGGTTTCGTGCTTGCCATGCCAGCCGCTTAACTCATCCATTACATAAAGCCCCAGCGAGTCACAAGCTTCAAAAAATTCGGGATCGGCAGGATAATGACTCAGGCGGACGGCATTCATGTTCATGCTCTTGATCAGCAATACATCTTCAATGTTCTTTGCCTTGCTCAGTGTACGTCCGCTTTCAGGACGGAAACTATGACGGTTCACCCCTTTAATCATCACACGCCGACCGTTGATATACAATCCGTCACTTTCACGTGTTTCAATGGTACGGAAACCAAATTTTCTGATTTTCAACATGCAATGTTTTGCCTGCTTTATCAAGCAGTGTAAAGGTAGCCTGATACATGGCCGGAGTTTCAGCCGTCCATAATTCAGGAGATTTTACTGCGAAATTAATCGAAGCATGGTCGCTGCCCGTACGGACATCCGAAGTATTTTCGGCCACTTTTTTTCTCTTTAGCATCTGTTATGACAGTATGTACCCTAGCACCTTCTACTGCCATATTCAGAAAACAATCGGCATAGAAATTCCCATCCGCCTTCGCATCTATTACCAGACGATCTATATTTTGAGCCGGTTTCGCCACGATAAACACAGGACGGAAAATACCTCCGAAATTCCAATAATCAGCACGACGTTCTGCCAAATTAACCCCAGCATTCGCACTTTCCTTGCTTACAGTTACTTCAAGTACATTCTTTTTTTTCGATCCGAAAAATACCCGGTCACTCACATTATAAATAAAGCGGTAAAAAGCTCCCTGATGCATGGAGCCAGCTTTACGACCATTTATCTTTACCTGCGTATCAGTCATAGAGCCTTCAAATACCAGCTCTATCTGTTTACCATTCCATTCGGCAGGCAACTCAAATTCATATTTATACAAACCTTGTTCGTCAGCTACTCCTTCAGGAAAAGCCTTACCATAGAATTTCATGCCATATTGATAAGTACCGAATCCTTGCAGTTCCCAACAAGAAGGTACTCCGATTTTCGTCCATTTTCCGGAATTATTACCACCGGTACACATGAAATCCCATTGTACCATATCATCACAGCCACGTCCTGACAAGTATTGGCGTTCTGTTTTTACGGAAGATTGCGCCAACAAACCTGCCGATAAAGCAAGGAGTGATAAAAAAAGTTGTTGCTCTTTTATTTTGATATTTGATTTTTTAATTTAATTCTATATTTCTGTCTGCCACCGGAAAGATATGTCGCCGTCGCCTATTCAAACCTTTTGCCATACATCATTTTTATAAGACTGAAGCGTACCCGCAAAGTATGAGATTTCTGCTTATCAATGGCGTATTTCTTCAGCACTCCCGGACCACAACTACTGTTTCCTAAACCTAAAACCGCAGCATCCAGGCTGAGAACAACCTCCTTTCGTGGTTTCAAGTCACAATCATGAGTTGTTTTATAAATATCATCCACGGTATAATGTAAGGCCGAAAATGAAAATGGCCGGTCTATGGCGGTCACACGGACGCCTTTACCCTGTTTATTGGTTAGAATCACCTCGGTAACATCCTCGTGATTGCCACTGTCCTGCGGACGCGGGTAATGTGTGTACTGTTCACTCACCTTGCTGTTCCATCTACCTATCAGACAGGACGTCTTACGGTCGGGATAGTTTTCCCACGGGCCACGACCGTACCAGGAAAGGTTCTCATATTCTTCTCCCAATACAAATGCACTGCCCAGACGAGGCAATTCCGGCAATTCTCCTTGTGGCAGATAAGTCTGTTCCAGATCCACCGTTCCATCCACATATATTTTATAATGGGAAGAAACACGGATGCTACCTTTGGCATAACGATATTCCACAACCGATTTCTTCGATACGGTTCCATCTGTTTCCTGAGTTTTCGTTTCGGGAGTAATTACCTCTACTTGAGGAGCATCCAATCCCTGATTCTTCCAATCCTTGGCCAACCAGTTACCGAAACTTTTATCATTATCCGTCGGAGCACGGAAAGCTTGAAAATAACTATCTTCCCATAAATCCAAAACAGAAACTTACTTTTACGTTTACCCGGTTGTACACCGTCAGCCACCGCCATCAAATGATCATTCAAGGCAAACTGTTCCTTTAAAATCTCATGCCCGGCCTTCGCCCATAAAGCATCTTCTTTCAATACTATACTTACATTCAATCGAACATCAGCCTGTTTATTAATCTTAACATCGGGCAAAGCCATCGTTCCTGTTTCACCGGGTGCCACCGATGGAAGCGCCAGTTCCCCTTGTTTCATCTTCTTCCCGTTCTCTATCAAAGTCCACAGACAGCGATATCCTTCCAGACCAATGTGATGATTACGGTTCGTAACTCTTAATCCTTTGGGCAAAACATCTTGTTCTTTTGGAAAAACCTGAAGATCTTTTTCCATTTCCAATTTAACCGGAGCATATACTTTCTTCACCTCCCAATATTTAGGCGTAGTTTCGCGGTCACTCATCACCACACCATTAAAACAGAAAGCCTTTAAATTAGGCCGATCACCAAAGTCACCGCCATACGCCACCATCCGGCGGCCATCCGGCAATATCTTATAAATACCTTGATCCACCCAGTCCCATATAAAGCCGCCCAGCATACGTGGGTTACTATAAATCTCATCCCAATATTCCTTGAAATTACCTAAAGCATTCCCCATACAATGTGCATATTCGCTGGTCATCACAGGACGGTTATCATTCGTGCGTTCCGCTATTTCCAACAGGCGTTCCCAACGTGCGTTCTCCGCCCGTTCCTTGTCTTCCCCTTCGGGAATGCCGGGATTCAGATACTCCTGTTTCACACGGGTATAGAAACGGCTGATTACATCCACTGTTTTCGGGTCGGGTTCTCCGTTTACTCCCTGAGCTCCTTCATAGTGTACGGGACGTGTAGGATCAAAATCATGTAGCCAAGCCGAAATAGCAGCAAAATTAGGTCCGTAACCACTTTCATTTCCCATGCTCCACATCACTACCGAAGGATGATTTTTATCGCGTTCCGCCATACGTACCGCACGATCCAGAAAAGCGGCGTGCCAATCGGGTGTACTAGCCAATGTTCCACGTAATCCGTGCTCTTCTATATCCGCCTCATCCATCACATACAGTCCCAAGCTGTCGCACAGTTCATACCAACGGCTCACATTGGATAGTGAACTGGTACGGACTGCATTCACATTGGCTTGTTTCATCAGCAATATATCCTGCAACATCCTCTCCTCACTCATCACGCGTGCCGTATACGGATCGTGTTCATGACGGTTTACCCCACGAAAACGGACCGAATTACCGTTAACCAACATTTGTCCGTCCTTTATTTCAATACAACGAAAACCTACCGGCTGTTCCACTTGCTCTATGGTCTGTCCGTTTGCATTCTGTAAACGAAGTTCCAACTTATATAAATAAGGAGTTTCGGCTGTCCAACGTTGCGGAGATTTTATAACGGCGGATATACGTCCCATCTTACGTGGACCACGTTGCGGATACCATTCATTCATCCGTGCCGCCTTATGCTCCAAATCCAAGATATCTTCCACATTGCCAACCATATTCACTACTTCCCTTCCATCCGCATCCTTCAGCACCGCCTGCAACGTATAACCTTTACCGTCCATTCCCCGGTAAACGCTGAGCTGCGGATCAATCAGCAGTCGGAAATCTTGATAATTCCCCTGAACAGCAGGCAGAGTGCGCACTACATAGTCACGGATACGGATATCCGGAGTATGCACCAAATGAATACTGCGATGAACACCTCCAAAACGCCAAAAATCCTGATCTTCCAGATAAGATCCGTCACTATACCGATAAACTTCCAGAGCGATTTGGTTCTCTCCCGGTTTCAACCAGCGGGTGATATTGAACTCACTAGGTTCCATACTTCCCTGGCTATAACCTATACGTTCACCGTTTATCCACACATAAAAAGCACTCATCACTCCTTCAAAGCGAAGAAAAGTCTGCCCATTTGCCTTCCACCCGGCGGGCAGCGTGAAAGTACGCCGGTATTGCCCCACCGGATTACGCTCCTTGTAGGTGGTATACGAAGCTTTAGGCTCCCCCATCACCCGTGGAGGATCTATTTTAAACGGATATCCTGCCGATACATAAATAGGTGTTCCGTATCCGTTGATTTCCCAATTGGCAGGAACCGGAAAATCTTTCCAATCCTTGTCATTAAAGTCCGTGCGGTAAAAATCCGTTATCCGTTCGGAAGGCACAGGAGTCCACCGGAATTTCCACATCCCGTCCAGACTCATCGAACAATCCCCCTTCTGCTTGGCAAAAGGCACAAAAGCAGCCCTTGCCGGTTCCCGATTAATCTGTAATACATGATGATTCTCCCAATCATGTATTTGTTGGGCCTGTAAGGATACCGTCATCCATCCGCACAGTAACAATCCATATATTCTCATATTTTTGCTCTTTCTTTTCAAATGAAGACGGACGAAATATGATTTTGTACCATATAAATTGTAAAAAGAAAACCCTTCTCTCCGATATCATCATCGAAAAGAAGGGCAAACTTAACATGGACAAAACAATTATCTAGGATTTTGAACTATATTCGGATTAGCATCAATTTCTGTTTGTGGAATAGGAAGTGCCACCCTAGGGTCTGAAGGAGCAATGACACGGGCATCTTCAGGCATAGTCAGATGCCAGCCTCCCGAACGGTCCACCGACTTGCCATTACGCATATAATCAAAGAAAGCATGACCTTCACCTACCAGTTCTTTACGTCTTTCTTTCAGAATGCGCTCCAGGCTGAGATCAGCAGATGTTACGGATTTCGCCGGATTGGCACGGGTAACTATCGCATTCAGATATGTCAATGCTTTTTCCGTATTGCCGATTTTAAAAGCAGCTTCCGCAGCATTCAAATAGACCTCGGATAAACGGAGAATACAAAGATCATTATCCTGTGGATTGACTGTAGAAACAGCATCGGTCACACTGCCCGATTTCCCCGGATATTTAATCAGATATTTCGGTTGACCTTTGGCAGCTACAGGCAATGTATCCGCAACGGCATTTTCCGGCAAATGAGGAAATACATGGCGCACATCTTCAGGGTCTTCATTCAGCAAATCCAAATAAGCCTTTGTCAGAATCAGGTTATTCCAATCTTTCACATTATCGGCATACACCATCGGCGCCCCTTCTCCTCCCGAACCGCCTGAAGGTTCAGACATCGTAAAATAGAATTCAAACAAAGACTCAGAGTTAAAGTCTTTTCCCCATACAGAAGGATATTCGTCATGAGTAAAAAGCCGGTAAATTCCCCCATTGTCATTGATTACTTCTTCTGCACATTTCAATGCATTTTCATTGTCATTCATATACAGATACACCCGGGAAAGCAAAGCTTCACACTCCAATAATTCATATAGGCATCATGTTTTTCCTTTGTCAGTCCTCCCAACGCATCGTTCAAGTCCTTTAGCACTTGTTCGTAACATTGTGCCACTGTGTTACGTTCCGGAGCATGATCTTCCAAGGTAGTCTGAATCTCAATAGGAACTCCTAAAGAAGCCCCATTATCCAAAGTATAAGGCATACCGAACAAACGGGTCAGATCAAATAAAGCCAGTCCTCTCATTGCCAGTGCCTCCGATTTAATCCGTGCCACTTCTTCCGGCCTGGCATTCCCCGCATTTCCGGCATCCAACTTTTCTATCAGACTGTTAGCCTGATGGATCACTTTATAGGGTTGGTTCCAGACAAGGGTTATATTAAAATTATCATCCGCCGTAACATCAAAGAAATAGTAAGGAGAAACCCTGCGGCCTGCTCCTTTATTAATACGTGCCTGCACATCTTCTCCACGACAATCAGCATAATAAAGATAATTATCACCATAATAACTATGTGCGGATGCTAATCGGTATATACCATTCAATGCCACCTGTGCATCATCTATATTTTTAATGGCATCATCACTGGGAACTGCCGTAGAAGGATCTGTATTCAGCCAATCAGCAGTACACGAAACAAACATCAATGATACAGCCGCAACAATCGATAAATATATTTTTTTCATTTCGTTCTAATTTAAAGGAGATTCATTAAAATGAGACTTCTATTCCAAAACTGTAAGTACGCATAGGAGGTGTTTCACAAAATACTTCACCGGAAACAGGTACTTCCGGATCATACTGGTCCCACTTTGCCCACGTCAACAAGTTACTGCCTGAGAAGTACAATCTTGCTTTACTGACACCCAGTTTGGTCAGCCACTGATCCGGCAATGTAAAGCCCAAAGTCAAGTTCTTTACACGTAAATGATCCGTGCTATGTACATAACGGGATGAATTCTGCGGTCCTGCCGCCTGGCCAAGTACAAATCGGGGTACATCCGTCACATCACCCGGCTTTTGCCAACGATCCAATTCATAAATGGGCAAGTTATAGTTCTGCTCTTTTGCACCGTCGGTTTCATTATAAGTTCCGGTTTTGTCAAAAGAATATCCTCCTAAAGAATAAGTCAATGTCAATGCTAAATCAAACCATTTGTAATTCACGATATTGGTAAAACCTCCTGAAATTTTCGGATCCACAGACTTATAAGGAATTGCCTGTGCTGCAGAAGCGTCAGTAGTAACTGTTTTGTCATAATTGCCATTTGCATCCTGTGTATTCATATAGTACAAAGCTTTTCCTGTTTGAGGATCAACCCCCGCATATTCTTTCACATAGAAGGTAGAATACGGCAACCCCACTTTATGGATAAACCAGCTTCCCTCGATAGACTGTTCCAATTTACCATCCAATGATACAATCTTATTTTTATTGTGGGTCATATTCAAAACAGAAGTCCAATTAAAGTTGCTACCGGCAAAGTTTATGGTACGCAGTTCCAGTTCCCAACCTCTATTATTCAGTTGTCCCAAATTCCCCAAATATTTTGGAAACCGGTAGTGCTACTGATAGGACGATTGTAAAGCAAATCTTTCGTATCGCGATTATAATATTCCAAGCTGACAAAAATACGATTGATAAATGCCAGGTCGAGTCCCAAATTCAAGTTATAGTTCTTTTCCCACTTAAGGTTCGGGTTCGGTAATGCCGATTCATAAGATCCACCACCTCCCATATAATTCTGCCCGTAGGAATAAAGTCCCATATATCCGTAAAGAGCACCCGGCTGATTACCATTCACACCATACGAGGCACGTATCTTTAAATCACTCAGCACACTCTTTATAGATTGCATAAATTTTTCCGCACCTACATTCCACATACCGGATACAGACCAAAAATTTTCCCCAACGGTTCTCGGGTGACAGGCGTGAACTGCCGTCACGACGAAAGCTACCAGCAATATAGTAACGGTCATCATAATCATAGTTGATACGGGATACATAAGAAATCATTCTTGAATCCTGAGTAGAAGACACAAAGCTGTTCAATGATGCTGCATTATCCGGTTCCACCAAATAATCTGAAGGAAGTTTGGATTTATCCCCCATTGCTTTGTCAGTCTGATAATTTTCAATTTCATAAGCTATCAATGCGTCCACATGGTGCAACTGTGCTATAGTCGTATTGTATCCCAATGAAGTGGAAGAAATCAATTACTATATTCTATAAATCCCTTTGCCGTCTGTGCATCACTACCACTTTTAGCTCCGGCTCCACTCAACGGATTCCAATAACGGGAATCTTTCTGAATATTATAATCATAGCTAAGCGTTTTCTTTTAATTTCAACCCTTTGATAATATCTATCGAAGCATAGCCTGTAGAAAACATACGTGTCATGCGGGTACGGTTATAATCTGTACGGATATCACGCAACGGATTCACATTGCTACTGGGATATGACCCTACATAATTCCCTTCAGCGTCACGTACCGGAAAAGACGGAGTGGTGTTCAAAGCCACACAAAGGAAAGGATTAATAGATGATCCACGCTCCTCATTCATTTCCTGATTTAATTGAGAGAACATCACATTGGCGCCCACTTCCCCACGGGAACCTACCTTCTGGGTTACATTCAAACGAGCTGTATATCTGTCCAGATTAGAATTTTCCACCAAACCCTCCTGACGGTTAAAACCCAATGAAGAATAGAACGTAGTCTTGTCATTGCCTCCCGATACGGACGCTTCATAACTTTGATGATGTGCCGTACGCATCAATTCTTTTCTCCAGTCAGTATATCCCAGTTCCGGAATGGAGGCATAATCATTGATATGTAAATCGGCATATTCGGTGGGCGATGCCAATCCCGCCTCCGGATTCTTGGCTATTTCATCTTGTTGAAAGTTCATCAAACCTTCATAAATTTAACTCTCTACGCTGCTCCCCATTCAACGTCGGGCGAATTCCACAGCAGCATTAGAAAAGCCTCCATCCATTTAATGTAGCCTTAAGC